>JAABUL010000055.1_pt1 | contig 199829 bp, 156 predicted proteins | sample 5559151 | NCBI WGS metagenome assembly JAABUL01 (sample SAMN10711876, study PRJNA513368) | rock metagenome | isolation source: Antarctica rocks | place: Antarctica: Victoria Land, Pudding Butte sud | reverse complement strand
AGCGTGGCGAATCAGGATTGATACACGATCGTTCCGATAGAGCAAACCTACGGCGGACCCTTGGCTGCGTCTTCTAACCGAATAACCAGCTTGACATGTACTACGAGTGGACCGAGGAGCTGGCGAACCGGCTCTCATGCAATCCTGCGTCCTGAAACAGCAGGACCCGGCGGGAAACGAGAAAGAAAGCATTGACTCCAGGCGCCTTCTCATGGAAGCGGACAAACCAGAAGCAACGGAGCCAAACACCATGTTCAACAAAATCACCCTCATCGGCCGCCTCGGACAGAACGCAGAAGCCAAGACCGCTCAGAACAACCGCGAATACGTCGTCCTCAACCTCGCAACCCAGGAGAGCTGGAAGAACGACAAGGGCGAGTACGAGACCCGCACCGAATGGCACCGCGTCTATGCCTGGAGGAATCTCTCGAAGTTCGCCAAGACTCTCCAGAAAGGGCAGCTCATCACTCTCGAAGGCACCCTGAAATATCGCGAGGTCGAGGATGACGTCAAGGGCACACACTTCAAGCACCGGATCGCCGAGGTCCACGCCACCAGCATGAAGCGACTCTCGAAGATCGAGGCCACAGATGACCCTTCAGACGGCGCATGCGACGAGTAGTCGTCGCCGCTTGGTGGATGAGGCCGAGGCGGTCTCATCCACTGCTTCGTGATCGTAAATTCCACCGATGCCGATACTACAATGCGAGACGTAGAGCTCTCTTCTCCCAACACTCCTCGGAGCAAGCGAATCCAGAGAACTCTAGCTATCGTTAGCTGAACGAGCATCCGGGATCGCATCCGGAACAAAAGGCTCACACGGGCGAACGATAGCGGTCCAAAATAAAAACTGTACGATAACTGTACGATCGATTGGACGAAGGAGCACTTCTGGCACTTTATTCATCTCTTAGAATGTGCAACTTGCAGATTCTAAACACGCCGGAAACGTTCGACTCCCGCCGCCTCCACCATCTCTAAGTCGCTTCACGATGAATGATTTACGTTTCACTTCAAGTTTTGTACACTGTTCGTACATTGACTTCAACCGAGTGATCGAAAGACTGCTCGGCTGGCGGCATTTTCCCATCATCACTAACAGCGTGCATTTCGGCACAGCCAACGCGGTAGTCGGCAACAGCAACTTCGGGACGATCGGCAGCGCTAACTCCGGGCGCACAGTACAGAAGGTCGCCCGCTTAGACTTGAAGGCACCCTTTCCAGGCACCTTTTATCATATGTGACTTCAATATAACTTATTTGAGGCGCGGAACTCCGTGGCTGTAAGTTCCAGGCGGCGCGAGTTGCGCCCGTAGCGGCGGTTCGGTCATATCGCGCTTGTCGCTCGTGAAGACGGAGTCGCCTTGCGAGATGAGGTAGTCGGCGGTGCGGGCCGCGAGCGATTGAATGGTCAGGCCGGGGTTAGCCGAGCCCTGCGTGGGCAGGATAGACCCGTCGCAGATGAACAGGTTGGCGATGTCATGGGTGCGTCCGAACTTGTCGACGACGGAGCTACGAGGGTCTGAGCCCATGCGAGCCGCGCCGACGAGGTGAGCGTAGCGCGCCTCCTGCACGACTTCCGTGGTGCCGGCGGCGTGCATGACCTCCATGGTCTTCTCCTTCGCGGCTTTGATGAGTTTGTGGTCGTTGTCATGAAGCGTGAACTCGATATTGGCGACAGGAAGGCCGAAGCGGTCCTTGTCTTCTGCGAGGGTCACGCGGTTATCGGGCCAGGGCAGGATCTCCCCGAGCAGGCCGAAGCTGGCCCAGTGGTTATAGTCCATCATCTCGCGACGCATGCCCCAGCCCCAGGCTTTCTTGCTGGCGAGCATCTGCTTGCCGAAGGCGATGGGCAGCGGACCGACAGTCTGGATGGCGAAGCCGCGGGCGAAGTCGTTCTTCGGGTCGGTCTCGTAGAACTCTTCGGTGAGGGCATGCGCGGGTGGGGCCTTGTACATACGCACGGGCTGATCGAAACGGCCGAGGACGACGTTGCCGGCTTGCGCCATCAAATACCGGCCGACGGTGTCGCTCGAGTTGGCAAGGCCGTTCTCGTAGCCGGGGCAGGCGGAATTGAGCAGCAGGCGCGGTGTCTCAATCGAGTAGCCGGCGATGATCACAGCTTTGGCGCGCTGAAAGTGCGGATTGCCATCGCGATCGAAATAGTGCACGCCGGTGACGCGGTTGCTGTGGCCGAGTTCGACACGCGAGGCCATGGAGTATTCGCGGATTTCGGCACCGCTCTTCACCGCATCTGGCACGTGCGTGATGAGCGTGCTGGCTTTCGCCCCAACCTTGCAGCCCTGGATGCAGAAACCGCGATAGATGCAGTGGGGGCGATCGCCGTGCGAGCCGGAGAGGATGGCGACAGGACCGCCGATGGATACAGGGATGTTGAGTGCGGTGCAGCCTTTGATGAGCGCGTTGCCAACCCCGCCCATCGGATGCGGTCCGTACGGGTAGCCATGGGGATGGCCCCAGGGGAAGTGAGCCGGACCAGCCACGGGCATCTCGAGCTCGAGTTGCTCGTAGTAGGGCCGGATGATGCTGTAGTCAATTGGCCAATCCGTGCCGATCCCATCGCGAGTGTGAACTTCGAAATCTGAAGGATGCAGGCGAGGCGTGAAGGCAGCCCAGTGCACCGAGCCTCCGCCGACCCCTCTGCCGGAGTTGTTTGCGCCGAAGGTGAGCGGATTCTTCCCGCCTGTGACGCGTGAGTCTTCCCAGTAGAGTTCGTGCGAGCCCGATTCGTCCGAGACCCAGTCCCGTTCGGTGTCCCAGAAGGGACCAGCCTCAAGTGTGACGACGTTGAAGCCGGCGCGGGCTAGGCGCTGCAGGAGAACACCGCCCGCTGATCCGCAGCCAACGATGCAGTAGTCGACCTGTTCCGAATCCTTGAACCGTCGCATGGGCAGATGAATTTCTTGTAACGCTCCCAACCTGTGGGGCGTCGATGACGGTGTTTCGAAAGATCCTAAAAGCGGTTTGTTCACGAGACCTCAAGCTCTTTTGGGTTAGCCGTTCTGGTCGGCTTCGGTGTGGAGATGGTGGGTGGGCTCAGTAAGGTGAGAGACGGCATAGTCCGGTTCACGCCACTCGTAGCGCTGCTCTTCAACCTCCCAGGGTTCGGGTTCACCACGCTCAAGCCGTATGTAGGCGCGGGGATAAGCGGGACCTCCGAAGCCGATCTCGTCCCACGACCAGGGATGAGAATAGTAAGCCTCGAGAGCATCCTGCATCAGGGTCTGCCAGAAGCGGGCGATCGACATCGCCTTCCAGATCTCCGGCGCCGCTTCACACTTCTGGTCATGGAGGGCTTTGAGGACAAGGTCCTGTTGGTGCTGAGGCAGGTAAACAAAGTCACCGCCAAAAAGATGCTGGGCTTCCGCATCGATCGCCTGCTGGCCGAGTGTATAGACTTCCCGATCATGTGGCATGGAGTCGTATCGGTAGCCGATTGTGCGGTTCTGATAGAGCCGCTCGTCGAGCGGCTCTATCAGAGGAATGCGGCGATCAAGGGTGCGATCGTGCTGCGGCAGCAGGTGATCGAAGACGGCCCGCCAGAAAACGGCCTGCTCCGGCGTGAAGTGGCGGATGGGAGGAGGCTGCTCGACGCGCATGAGAATGAGGTTTCGGGTCGTCTCGTCCCAGAACTTCCGCTGCGAGAGGGTCCTGTACCCGGGGTAGTAACCGGGTTGCTGCGTAGGCGGCAACGGCTCGCCGGTAGCGGGATCGCGCGGCAGTAGGGCGGAGTCCGGAGCTTGGTTGGGATGCATGGGGCGGTTTCTCCTTTACGTTGGCTGCGCACATCGTAGTCATGCGTGGTTGGTGCGTCGCGTTACTCCCGGCTGCGACGTAGCAGGCTGGTGAGGACACCCAGCATGCCTGCGGCTCCGAAGAGCAGCGGCGCAAATATTGGGGGTCCGTACAGGATGTTGTAGAGCAGCCGCTTCGATCCACCAGGACGACGCAGCACACCGCGTGCGTGATAAAAGAAACCGACGGCGGAATCCGCTCCAGCGACGATCGACAGTGCAGGGAGCGCCGTTGTGGCGAGCCTCCGGCTCTTGACCGAGCCGAACGAGGCTGCTGCAAGCAGGGGCGCAATGGCGACCGGCGTCCACTGGGCCGCGTAACGGAAGTTATTCTTGTAATGAGAATAGAAAGCTTCAAAGCCACTCAGCAGGGCGCTGACCCCGGTCACGATCGCGACCTGGCGCTGAAACTTGCCTTCCCGAATATCCTGCTCGGCCGAAATGAGATCGCGGCCTGCGTGGCCGGGGAAGATGCGTGCCAGCCAGCGGTCGGTCGCGCCTTGTTGGTCGCCGCGTTCGAGCGTCCTGGCGTCTTCCCGCTGTAGATACGAAGCGATCACGCCGAGGTAGGCGCTGGTGCCGAACAGCAGCGGCGCAAAGATGGGCGGACCCATGATCATATTGGTCATAGGCAGCCGCCAGCCACCGGGTTTGCGGTAAATTCCGCGTATGTGGAAGCCGAACCCGACCACGGCGTCGACAAGCGTAATCCAGGCGGCGAGGCGAAGGAAGGTGCGCGCGGCGCGGCGGCTGAAAAAGCCCGCAAGGCCGGCGCAGCCCAGCACCAAGCTGAGAATGACCGGCGTATACATCACGCGATTGCTATAGCTGCCGCGGTAATGTTCGTAGGCGACCTCAAGGCCGCTGACGATGCTCGTGACGGCGGTGAGCAGGGAGAGGCTGCGCTGAAACCGCCCCTCCCGGATTGCGTTACGGACGATCTCGACATCCTGCTCGGGCCGGGAAGAAAAGTTCATGGGCTAGATCACCTCGCGGATCTTGTCTTTGCCGACAGTCTCGATGATCTTCATCGCATCTTTCTGCCCTCGTGCGAGGGACTTGACGAACTTATAGGCCTGCTCTGTGGTGATCTTGCCGGGCATCGGCGGCTCGTTGGGATCGACGACGGCCTGCACCAGCGTGGGACCATCATGATCGAGCGCGGCCCTCAACACGCCCTCCGCTTCCTCGGGGCGGTTGATGGTATAGCCGCGCAGGCCGAAGGCTTCGGCGGCCTTGGCAAAGTCGATGGGCTGAAGCTCGACGCCGAACTCAGGGTTCCCCTCGAGAATCATCTGTTCCCACTTGATCTGGCCGAGCACGTTGTTTTTGATGACGATGACGCAGACACGCAGCTTGTACTTGACGAGTGTTGCAAGCTCACACATCAGCATGCTCAGCCCACCGTCGCCAACGACGCAGACGACCTGACGCCCAGGGTAGGCGATGGCTGCGCCAACCGAGTAAGGCAGGCCATTCGCCATTGTCGCCAGCAGCCCCGAGAGGGAGAACTGCATGGTGCCGCGTATCTCGACATAGCGCGCGGTCCAGGTGGCGATGGTGCCCGAGTCGGACGAGACGATAGCGTCATCCTTGAGCAGTTTGTTGAGTGTGTAGGTGACGACCTGCGGTTTCATGGGCATGTCCTTGCGGGTGCCGCGTTCGGCCATCAGTTCGTTCCAGCTCTTCATGCGCTCCTGCGACTTCTTCAGGAAGCTATTCTTCTTGCGCTTGAGTAGCGGCAGGAGTGCCTGCAGAATGGTCTTGGCATCGCCCACGAGCGCAGCATCTGTCTGATGGCGCAGCCCGATGCGAGTCGGGTCCAGTTCAATCTGAACGCATTTGGCCTGGCCCGGTTTGGGCAGAAACTCCATGTAGGGATAGCTGGTGCCGATCATGATCAGCGTGTCGCACTCTTCCATCGCATCGACCGAAGGCGCGGTGCCGAGCAGGCCCAGACCGCCTGTAGTGTACGGGCTGCGGTCGGGTATAACGGCCTTGCCGAGCAGAGCTTTCACCACCGGACCGCCAACGGTTTCGGCGAGCTGCGCCACCTCTTCTTTAGCTCCAAGAGCACCGCGTCCCACCATGATCGCGACTTTTGAGCCGTCGTTGATCACGGCGGCGGCTTTGCGCAACAGGGTGTCGGCGGGCTTGGCTGTGGAGGGGTGTGCCCAGTCGCCGCTATGGCCTTTGATGTTGCCGCTGCTGCGCATCGAATCCGAAGCAGGCCACTCCTGAATGTCTTTCGGTATACAAATATGGCTGACGCCGCGCATGCCGTAAGAGGAGCGAATGGCCATATCGACGCAGTTCACCGCATGAGCCGGGCCCATGACCCGCTGGTTAAAGACCGATACATCCATGTAAAGCTTGTCCAGATCGACGTCCTGCTGGTAGTCCATGCCGATCAGATCGTGGAAGGTATGGCCGGTGATGGCAAGCACGGGCTGCTGATCGCACTTTGCGTCGTAGAGGCCGTTCAGCAGATGGATACCGCCGGGCCCCGATGTGGCGCAGCAGACTCCGATCCGGCCAGTGTATTTGGCGTAGCCTACGGCGGCGAAGGCTGCCGCTTCCTCATGCCGCACCTGCACGAATCTGAGCTTGTCCTGATGTGTCCGCAGTGCCTCAAAGAAGCCGTCCACGCCGTCTCCGGGGAAGCCGAACATAGTGTCCACACCCCACTCAATCAGCCGCTCTACAATCAGATCCGATACCTGCTTTGACATCGTCTACCCCTTTTTTGCTGCGTGTTTGTAGCTCCCTCTTCGGTCGCTCGTGGTGGTGGAATGCCGGCTAGTTCCTGAACTCTTCTGCATCCTGCTGCTTGAAGGTGAGGCCCATACCAGGGCGTGAGAGATCGGGGATCATGCAACCTTCAACTGGCTCGACGAAGCCGCCGAAGAACATGCGCTCGATGCGAACGTGATCGTGGAAGTACTCCATGTGAACGGCGCGCGGAACTGAGCAGCAGACGTGCAGGTGCATGCTGGGACCGCAGTGCGAGGAGAGCGGAACATTGTGCGCCCAGCAGAGCGCGGCCACCTCGATGAAGCCGCTGATGCCGCCGCAGCGGGTGCAGTCCGCCTGCAGCACTGTAACTGCCTGGGCTTCGACCATGCGCTGAAGGTACCAGGCGTTATAGCCGTACTCGCCCGCGGCAATGTCCATGCCGAGCGGCGCACGCGCCCGAACCTGATTGAGCCCGACGATATGGTCGGAGCTGACGGGCTCTTCAAACCAGCGCACGCCGGTTTCCGCGAACACGTGTGCGAGCGCAATGGCTTGGGTGACGGTATAGGCGCCGTTGGCGTCGACAAAGAGGTTGGTTTTCTCGCCGATGGCTTCGCGAGCCGTGCACATCCCGAGCAGGATCCTGCTCGGGATGTGCACCAATCTTCATCTTCACGTTGGCGAGGCCCTGCTGCGCCCAGCCGCCAAGCTGGTCGGTGAGTTGCTTGTCGGAGTAAGTGGTGAAGCCGCCGCTGCCGTAGACCGGAATGCCGCTGCGGACCTGGCCCAGGACACTGACCAGCGGAGCATCGAGTAAGCGGGCGTGGAGATCCCAAAGTGCGTTGTCGAGCGCGGACACAGACATCATCGCTATGCCGGTCTCTCCGAGATTGCGAACCTGGTGCAGCATCTTTTGCCGTGTCTCGGCGTTGCGCATGGGGTCTGAGCCGAGAATGGCGGTATGCAACAACTTGTGCGCGAGAGCGGCCGTACCGGCATCGGCATAGGTGTAACCCAGTGCGTGAACCTCACCGCACTCAAGCTGCACTAGAACCATCGAGGTGCTATCCCAGGAGAAGGTTCCGTCGGCTTCCGGTGAGTCGGTCGGGATGGTATAAAAGCTGACCGAACCACCGGTGATGGTTTGCTGCTGCCTCATAAATCCCTTCCGTGTTAGTTGAAATTCGTGAGCACCTCGGCTCCGTTGTCCGTACAGGTCACGACGTCACAGTGGCGCATGGCGCCTTTGCCCTCGATATAGATGGCTGGTTCGATGTTGAAGGTCATGCCGGCTTCAAGGATGTCGGGCGACTTTGGATGCAGGCGAGGCAGGGCCCCGGGATCGGTCGCGGCAAAGCCCACGCCGTGTCCGACTGCGTGTTTAAATTCCTTGCCAAATCCATGTGAGGCCAGAACTTCACGCGCGGCAGCGTCCACTGCGCTGGCCTTCGCGCCCGGACGAACGGCAGCCAGCGCGGCAGCTCTACCTTCATTGATTGCTCCGCGCATGCGCTGTTGAAGATACGTCGGCTCACCGACCGTGTAGGTGCGGGTGATGTCCGTCCAAAGCCGTCACCCACAGTGTTGGCGTGAATCATAACCAGGTCGCCAGATTCAACGACACGTTGGCGCGTCCGCGCGAAAGCGGCCGCTGCCTTGGTGGAGTTCGGGCCGGACATGCAGAAGAAGTATCCCCCGCCTCGTTCGAAACCATCCTGCGCAACATAGGCGTAAGCGCGGCTGATGTCTGCGATAATCTCATCTTCGCGTCGTCCGGGAGCGATTGCCTCCCGCGCTGCATCAAACCCGGCTTGCGCAAGCTGGCAGAGATGCCGCATGATTCGCACCTCGTCGAGCGTCTTGATGGACTTCGCTCGCCGCAACAGCACATCAGCCGGCGCCAGAGCAACATCTGGGTAAGCTCGCCTCAACAGCGGAGTGATTGCGCTGTGAAAGTGGTTGCCCGACTGATAAGACTGCGTCTGCGACGTGTCATGCAATAACACTCCGACCCGTGCAGAACCCAAACGTAGCTGCTTGGCAAGCGTGTCGATGGGCTGCTCTAACGCCTCAACCACGGTAGAAAGACGGTCGAGCGTCCCGGGCTTGTACGCGAGAAACTCCGCCTCTGCAGTAGCGGTCGCCAACTCCAGTTCATCTTCCGGCAGAATGATGTGCAGCGCACCCTCGCGACTGAGGACCGCCAGGCTGGATGCCATAACAGGCCAGTACCCCGACACCAGCAGCACATCTTCGGGAACGAAGCAGACCAGCGCGTCGAGATTCTCTTTTTCGAGTTCCGAAAGTAGCGCTTGCCGTCTTTGCCGGTCCTGCATTGCATCCTTATCTGGGATGAAACGGGTCTCTTGGATTGGTGCGGAGATAGCTACCTCCGCGTCGCGTACTCGGCCGGTTGCGATGAAGATGCCGAACAACTCTTCCAGCCCGCGGCCCGCTGTTCTCTACCATAATTTAAGATGCGAAAAGATCATGACCAGATGTCAGCTGTAGCGATCTGCATGTTTAGGGAATTGCTCTTAGCTGCAGGGTCCGCCTTCCAAGTTCTCGAGTCCACTCGACCTGCGTATGACGAGCTCAACAGGTAATACGATGCGGCGAGCCAGCTCAGTATTTCCATTCTCGAGTAGCTGAGAAAGACACCTCTGTGATAACACGGCCGATCTCCTCTATTGGCTGTCGCACCACGGTAATTTCCAGGCAGCGGCAGGTCGGCTGTCTCGAGGTCGTCGCAACAAACGAGCGCAATCGGCTCCGGCTGAACACCCAAAGCCTGCAGACCGTGCGGTAGCATTGCGGGTCGTCACCTGTCGGTGCAGAGGGCGCGGTCGGGGCATAGTTTCTGGCAAGCAGGATGTTGAGCTGTCCCGGCGTTCGAATTCTCGGTCAAGGCGACTCAGGCGTTCACGCACGCTTCGGGCACCGTACCAAGCGAGCGCAAGGCTCCGACCTCGGTGGAGTGCTTGCGGTACACGCAAAAGGATGCCGATGAGACTTGGCGCTTTCTAGACGCCTTGCCGAGCGCAATTGCCTGTCGGTCGTCCTGTTGCAGTTCCCATCTCGGGGCGTCTCTGCAGGGTACAGAGCACGTCACCACGCCCGTTGGCCTGCATGCGTGTCCACGGCGCGGCAAGCACAATTGGCCTGTCTTCGGGTGGACTCGTGGTCCACCTTCCTCGCCCGCCGCAACTACAGGAACTGGTTCAACTGACAAGCTGGGTTTAGCCGCCGTTCTTGACGAAGACCAGTCCAGCCATACCAAGGACATAGGTCAGTAGAACGAGCCAGGAGTCGATCCCCAAACGCGCGAAACGTCTTGAGGGCCGATATTGCGAGAATGCCGACTGTACGACCCGTGACAAGAACACCGGCTCCTTATAGATGATTAGAGGTATCCAGAAAGTAGATCTCGCGTATGTTCGGCTTGCATCCAGTGAGATCGCAAGGGATATTACCGCGACGTCATTCTGGAAGTGATCCGTGCAAATCAGCCGATCTCACGAGCGGAGTTGTCGCGAACCTCAGATCTGCAATGAAGCGCTGTCTCGCTCATCGTCAACCAGCTCATTGAGGAGCGTTGGGTCCGGGAAGGCACAATGACGCGTCTTCCACGCGGCCGTCGTCCCACGATGGTGGGCTGAACGACAATCTCGTGATGCTCGTGGCGGACATCCGTCCGAAGCAAGCAACCGTCGCGGTGGTCGATCTAAATGACAGCTTCCTTTCGCGGACACAGTTGGCCTGTAACATCTGACCCGGAGATGGTCCGCATGAAGGAGAATCACCCTTAGCGCTCGTTCGAAGGAGTCGGGATCAGCCTTCCCGGTCGCGTCGATACCTTGACCAAGCGTCTCCGCTTCGCTCCCAATCTGGCCTGGCCTGACTTCGGACATAAAGCCGCAGTGCACAAGGGGACTGGGCTCCCGGTCGAGATGGACAACGCCGCGAACTCCTGCCTCCTCCGCCGAAACGTAGTTTGGGCGCATGGACGGTGTCAGAAATGCCGTGCTACTCACTATCTCCGAGGAAGCCGGAGCCGGCATTCTCTCCAACGGTCAGCTTGTCTACGCCGATTCCGGAATGGCCGGAGAGTTCGGCCACATTCAGATCGACCCCAACGGACCCCGCTGCGGCTGTGGCGCCAGGGGATGTTGGGAGATGTTTGCCTCTTCGGATGCGGCATTCCGCTACTTCGTGGACAGCAAGCCAAGAGGTAGCCGCACCGTAGAAGATCTGCTCCGGCTTGCGGGCGAAGAGGACGAGAAGGCGATCCTTGCCCTGACCAGGCAGGCTGAATGCATCGGCAACGGTCTCAGGCTGATCTCTGCAACGTTCGCCCCGGAGGTGATCTTCATCGCCGGTGACATCGCCGCGTGAACGCAGTTCGGACCGCTGATTGAGCGAGCGTTTCTCCGTTCTCGCTTGGAAAATCTGAACCCGAGGCTGGTCCCGACTCACGAGCCCGAAGTCGCTCGACTGCGCGGCTATCCTCGTCCTGCAGCGACGCTCCAGTCACGGTGAGCCAATCGAAACCAAACGAGATCCGAAGCCATTGGCGTCAGCAAAAGAAATTCCCGACAAGCAGGGGCTCAACCTCCTTCGCTACTTGGGTGAAGCACAGCGGTACGGGTGAGAACAGCGATACAGCTGCGGGAACTAAATCACCGTCAACAGCACAGACCACCCCTTGATAATCGAAAGCGCGGACGGGTACACATGATCCCGCTTATAATCCGTTTCCCATACGAAATCCCCAGAGGCTGTCTGTTCAGGTGCTCTTCTTTTGCAACCCCGTTCGCACCGCGGGTTTAACCGAATAAGTTCTCGGAAAACGCCTGGATCCGGGCGGCGCTCGTTAACAATTCACAGCCGAGACAAGGATCACGAGCAGACAAGGTGACCTCATCAGCGTTGGATCCATCGACGTGCTCTCGATCACGCATCCCTCGGGCGCAAGATTGCCACTGGAAAGCACACTGTCGCAGTCAGGCCACGCCTGCGTGCACCATCGGGCGAGAAGATCACCGCATCCGCATTGACGCCATCCAGCTCCTTCAGCCGCTTCTTCAACGCACTCCGTCGCTCACTGCCCTCCCACCAGTCCAGATTCGCATCCAGCAACCCCGCCGCGAATTTCCAGTCAATGCCTGCAGCCAGCCTACAAAGTACGTTCCCACAAACCCGCCAAGCGCTCCGCAGCTGTTGATCATCGCCAGCACCTCCGCCGTCACGTTGCGTGGCAGGCGCTCCGGCACAATCGCGAAGTATGGACCATACGGTGCATACATGCACACCCCGCCGATAACCAGAAACGCAAATGCCACCGCAAAGCTCCTCTCCACGAACAGAAACGAACCCAGCAGCGCCACCCCCGCCGCCAACAGAAATGGCCACACCAGCATCTTCCGCCGCTCCGTCTTGTCCGAAAAAAACGACGCCCCCAGCATTAGCACCACCGCCAACACATACGGCGCCGCCGAAAGCAAATCCGGTCCTTGCCATCGAAAGTCTGCTTCCGAGCCGAACGACCGTAGGGGTCGGACAATGAAAAAAATTGTCCCATGGAGAACGCCAACTGCTAGCGCGCTGATCGCTGCCGCCTTCCAGGGTGCGACGTTTCGGAAGAGGGCAAAGGCAACAATCACCACCAGAACCCCTGCCGCGGTCAGAATCAGTTCGAGGTATTCAAGAGTCTTTTTCATGGCAATCGAGTATAGCGCTGGGGACGAGCGCGAGTTGATCCCGCTGGGCTGAACTGCTCAAACATCGAGTGCCGCGCGGCCTGGGCGCTTACGTGGTGCTTCCAGCCCTCCCCCCTGACGAGGCAGGGAAAGATCGATCTCTCCGCCCTACCCCACCCCGGGGGCGGAATCCCGAAGGCCAGGCACAGACTCCGGCGGTCCACGGTCGGAGACCGAAGCGGCGGTCGCCCCCGTTTGGTCAAACGTGCTCGGGGTGGACCCTATCAGCCTTGACGAGGACTTTCGTCGAGCTCGGCGGAGACTCGCTCCAAGCCGTCGTCTCCGCGGTCCAGCTCAGGGAGCAGCTCAACCTCGATCTGCCCGCTGGCGTCTTTTTCTCCGCACACACCGTGCGCGCACTGGCTCGCCTTACGGACCAAGCTAAACCCCAAGCCTCCCCCCAAGCTGCGTGTTCTGGTTTCTCGATCAATACCGCAGGCCGGGCAGTTCTCAGCACCCTGGCTTTGCACTCTCGGTGCACTATCACATCAGCGGCAAACTGGATGTCATGGCGATGACCACTGCAGTCGACCAACTCGTCCAGCGCGACGAAGCCTTGCGGATCAAGGTGCAGCTCGCCGCGTCGGAAGGAACTCAAAACAGTGCTCGCGCCGATCCGCTTTCCGTCACCCGTGTCCCTGACGATTATCCGGATGCGGCCTTGCGGCCGCAGAGAATGAACACGCAGCGCCCTCTGGACCCATCAACCGGATGCGTCTTACCGCCCACTTCACCTCCGCTTCGGATACCGAGCACCTCTTGACGTTACGAGTTCACCACATAGAGGCCGACGGTTGGTCGATCGATGTTGTCGAAGCGGATCTGCAAGAGCTCTACGCAGCTGCGATTGTCAGATGCCCCCCGCTTCCCTTCCCGCGCTACCAATGTAGCTCAACCTCGTCCAGCAGCATCATGCCGTAGCTCATGCCCTCTGTCCTAGCATCGTGATTCGCGACATCCGTCACGTATCCGAGAGGGCCATTTGGGTTCGCCCCAGCGGCGTAGTAATGGCCTGCGTCTTCGGATCACCGTGAAACAGCTGCTGAAAGGTCGCCTCCAGCCGTGCGTCGATCGCAGCCTTGGGAATGCCTCTATGTGCGAGGAGATTGCGGTAGTTGCCAGACGCAAAGGTCCCAGACGCAAAGGTGCCAGACGAAGCCGCGACGCTTCGCTGTGCGGAAACCTTGTACGGCCCCGCTGCTCGGACAAGAAGCAGAAGGGCCGTTGCAAGGATGTAGGCAGAGGGTGACCGCATTACCAGATCTCCGGAACTACAGCTTTGCGGAGTAAATACTCCGCATCAGGAGGTTCTCGATCTGCTCCTGCTTGCCGGAACGTGGCTGCGGGCTAATCGATCTCTTCTCGGCCGTGGCGGCGATCTCCTCGAGTGATACCTTGCCGGACAGCATGGCCTGCGCCTCGGGAGTCTTCCAACCCGCGTAGCGCTCTGCGAGGAGAGCATCGTATTTGCCATCCTCGATCAGCTTCGCTGCCGTGAGGAAGGCGCGCGCACATAGATCAGCGCCGCCGACATGCGCATGGACTAGGTCCTCGGGTGTAAAGCTCTGGCGCCGCACCTTTGCATCGAAGTTACAGCCACCCGTACCCAGACCGCCCGCCTTGATCACGTGGTACATGCTCATGGTCATCGTCCACAGGTCATTGGGAAACTGATCGGTGTCCCATCCCAACAAGGCGTCGCCGCGATTGATATCGAGCGAGCCAAGGATGCCGAGCGAACCGGCCGTCGCTATCTCGTGTTCGAAACTGTGTCCCGCGAGTGTGGCGTGATTGGCTTCCAGGTTCACCCGCACCTCATTCTCTAATCCAAACCGCTTGAGAAAGCCGTACACCGTGGCTGCGTCGAAGTCGTACTGGTGGCTGGTGGGTTCCTTTGGCTTCGGTTCGATCAGAATCTGGCCCTCGAATCCGATCTTGTGCTTGTACTCCACGACCAGCGATAGAAAGCGTCCCATCTGGTCAAGCTCCTGCTTCATGTCAGTGTTGAGCAGGGTTTCGTAGCCCTCACGGCCTCCCCAAAGTACATAGTTGGAGCCGCCAAGCTGCTTCGTCACATCCAAGCAATGCTTCACCGTCGCCGAACACCAGGCGAAGACTTCAGGGTCGGGATTGGTCGAGGCACCGGCCATGAACCGGGGTGCGGAGAACAGGTTCGCGGTTCCCCACAGCAACTTTGTCGAGTAGCTTTGCATCTTTTCGCCGAGGTAATCCGCGATGGTGTGCAAGTTTTTGAGCGTCTCTGCGAGTGATTCGCCTGCAGGCGAAATATCGGCGTCGTGAAAGCAAAAGAAGGGGAGGCCAAGCACGCGAAAGAACTCAAAGGCAGCATCGGCTTTTACTTTGGCCTGGGCGATCGGATCCCCGGGGGTCATCCATGAACGGTGGATAGTAGGCCCACCGAAGGGGTCGCTGCCGGTCATGGCGAACGAGTGCCAATAAGCCACCGCAAAGCGCAGGTGTTCCTTGAGCGGCCTGCCGAAAACCATCCTTTCGGCGTCGTAGAACTGGTAGGCGAGGGGGTTTTCGCTTTCGGGACCCTCGTACTGAACGGTTGGGAAGCTGCTGAATTCGGTCGCCAACATCGATGAAATCGCCTCCTGCTTCTCTGCTGTGAATAGGTTACGTCGTGGGGATAAAGATACGTCTTTTGAAAGTCTGTTCCGAATTGATTGTGGGTCGATACACCCACGGCGAAGATGCCAGTGTCCCACGGGTGATGATCCGTCGAGCGATGTAAGCGCCACCCCACGTGAATGGTGGCGTTGACCGCCGCCGATGCTCAACGAGTAGGCTCCTGGTTGAACGGAACGTACGCCCTCACCAGACACCTCCGAGAGTTCCCGTGGCGAAACGGTAAAGCGGATGGTGCGGCGTTCTCCGCGTGCGAGAAAGGTCCCGTTCAAACCTGCCAGCTTCAGCTCGGGAGAGAAGCCTCCATTCCCTTTCGCCCGAGGAATCACACAGCACTCGGCTACTTCGCCGCCCGGCACGCGCCCCGTGTCTGCACCTCCACCTCTGCCGTCAACGGGCTGCCAGGCATGAAGTGACGTCTGAGACAGCTGAGATGCGAGTCTTTCGAATGAGGAATAGCCGAGACCATATCCGAAACGGTACAACGGGGATCCTTTGAAGTAGCGGTACGTGCGGTTCTTCATGGAGTAGTCGCCAGCACGTCGCGGCAGAACCGTGCCTTCACACTAGGACCTATGCCGTCCTGTAAGACACGGTTCCTCCAATCCCCTCGTTGGATGACGCCGAGGTGAAAAGCGCAAGCACCGGTGTTCAACCGTCGCGCCAGGATATCCGGCCAGCGGTCATTGCGATCTATTGTTGAGCCATGCCCATCCGTGATGGAGTCGCCCAGAGCGATCACCGTCCCTCGGTTGTGCGCGTCCCCTCCACCTCAACGCCAGCGATGAATACCAGCGAGTAAAAAGTTTGTGGGGATTTCAGTTGCGCGTCTGTCACATGGTCAGGTTGCGACAAAGCGCCTTGGTGAGTGCGAGAGGACAGCTGTGATCTTGGCGGAGGCAGCATCTGCAAGAACTGAAAAGCGGGCCCGGCTACCACCACGGTGACCTCAAGAAAAGGGCGCCTTGCCCCTCATCAAAAAGGTTGGGATCCCACGGAGATGTGGTCGCCCCGCTACCCTGAACCACCCGCGGACTCGGATGGCGTGGGACCGGGACCGGCGATGATGCAGGCTGCGGCTGCAATGCCCAAAGCGATGAACGCGCTGGACCACTCGTCTCCGTGGTGTGGGTTGGAGACGGCACGGGGCAGATGGAGAAGAAGAAACCAGAGCAGGAACATGAGGCCAAGGCCCAAGGCGGCGGAAGCGCGGAGTGCAGGGAGCCACAAAGCAATGCCGCCAATGATGAGAGCGGTTCCGGTGGCGTAAGCCCAGAAGAGATGCAGGGGTATCCACGCCGGAACGAGGGTGGCGACGAAGGCGGCGAACTCAAAGTGCTGCACACCGAAGACAACCATCGAAAGGGAGAAGAGTGCGAGGCCGAAGACTGCGAAAGACCGCCGCCGCGATGGGGAGAAATGCCCGAGCGTGAGGCTGCTGAGGGCGAAGTATCCTCCGCAGAGTGCCAGCGGCTCGAAAGCTCCCGTGCGTGCCATGCCATTGAAGAGCACGGCGGATAAATGGGTGCAGTGGAGGAGGAAGCAGAGGAAGAACAAGGCTGCGAGCGAGAGCGAGATGGCGCCAATCAGGATGTTAGCCGTTGCGGCGATGCCGCCCGCGAGCATGAGAATCCCGAGGACCAAGGCGAGAAGGTGGCCAGCCGGGAGGAAATGCGGGGCCGGGGGAAAGCCTCTCATGAGCTTGCCATAGAGCACATATTGCAAGCCGAAGACAGAGGTGGCGAGCATGAGCCCGACTCGCCCAAAGATCCGTAGGAATGGTGTCAACTTCTCCTCTGTTTCATGTGACTGTGTCTTTTTTACAGCAGGCCTTTGAAACGTACGAGCCACGCTCAGAAGGGGAACGAGTTGAATGTTTCTGACATCGTAGCCCCAAGCTCTGGATGACATCGTGAGGTGCCACCGGTAAAGACCCGCTGTTGGCGATGCAGATCGCGTCCTGTACACGATCTGCATCGACGTCGCGAGATCGAAGTTGTCTGTCTCTCTGCAAGCTAGTGCATTGCGGTACACTCGCACAGAGCCACTTCATATCTTTGCAATGAGCCACAATTGTGGCGGACTGGACTCAGGAATGGCTCGACAACAGCGCTCTTTCGAGCTGACGCTGCCGCCGAGAGCACCGAATGTGCCTTCGTATCATTGGCTGCGGGACACTTTGCGATCAGAGATCCTTCGCGGCGGGTTGAAGCCGGGTCAGCGGATCCCAGCGACGCGCGACTTCGCTCGTCAGTACGGTCTGTCTCGAGGCACAGTTCTTGCAGCAATCGATGACCTTCGATCGGAGGGCTATCTTTACGGATTAAGAGGATCGGGCACATTCATCAGCAAAGCTCTGCCCGAGCGTTTTCTTCAAACCCGGGCAGTGGCGACCAGCCCTGTGGTTCGGGCAACCAAGCCACTACCGAGAATTTCTGATTACGCCCAGCGAGTGGAGCCATTCCGGCACTTTATCGCTCCAACGAGCCGGGCGTTCCGAACCAACCTGCCCGCCTTGGAGCTGTTCCCGACGGCGCTTTGGGCGCAAGTGGCGTCCCGTCGGCTGAGGCGCCTCACCAGCCGCCAACTCGTTGGTTGCGACCCAGCCGGGTACGAGCCGCTCCGACATGCTGTGACACATTATCTAAGCTCTTCGCGAGGTGTGAGATGCGATGTAAATCAGGTCGTGATCGTATCCGGAGTTCAGGAGGCTCTTGATCTGGTCGCGCGGCTGTTATTGAACCCTGGGGATCGAGTCCTGATCGAAGACCCCGGATACCAGGTGGCCTATGGAGCCTTCCAGGCGGCGGGTGCGAAGTTGGTCCCGGTGGCCATCGATGAGGAAGGAGCCGCTCCCCAAAAGCAAGACTTCCGGAATGCCCGCCTGATGTACGTCACGCCAGGACACCAGTTCCCCACCGGCGTAACCATGCCCTTCACCCGCCGGGTCGATATCCTCCACCATGCTCACGAAGCGGGAGCTTTCATCTTTGAAGATGACCACGACAGCGAGTACCGCTATTCAGGCAGTCCACTTCCAGCTATGCAGGGTTTGGACAGGAATGGCATCGTGATGTTTGCAGGGAGCTTCAACAAAGTGCTCTTCCCTTCTCTTCGTATGGGCTACATGGTGCTCCCCCCGAGTTTGGTGGATGTCTTCGCCCGCACAAAGGCACTGGTCAGCCGGCATCACTCCGTTATCGATCAAGCCGTCGTGTGCGATTTCATAGAACTTGGTCATTTCGGAAGGCATCTGCGACGGACAAGAAAGGTGTATGCGGAACGCCTTGGCGCACTGTCGCATTACGCACGAAAGCATCTGGCCGGCTTCCTTGAGCTATCGAAGATCGAGGCCGGACTGCAGACCGTCGGTTGGCTAGTGCCGGGCATCAATGCTGAAGCTGTCAGTCTGGCTGCGGCGGACAGGAATGTCGATGTTGTAGCACTTAGTCGATACCGTCATAAGGTAGATGGGCCCGAGGGTCTTCAAATAGGGTTTGCGGCTGTGGACGAGGCCGCAATCGAAGCTGGAGCAAAGGGACTCGCCGATGCTCTGAAGGCCGTTGCAGGCTCATCCCCTAAAAAGGGAGGCGCAGCTAAGAACTCACCGGCCTGAACTGCCATGGAGATGATGTCCCTGAACGACGCGATGAGCCTTTTGTATGTTGTCGATGGTCTCCGCGAATGGGCAGACACGGGGAGCCGCTTGCCTTGCCTTTGCACAGGTTCACAGGCAAGCGCGTGACGGTAAGGGCATGAGCAGCGCTATGTTTGAGCCCTCTTTTGCCGATAACCGGAGATACATCAGGGGAGGGCTTCAGGCGCTTTTCATCTGGAGCAGGTTACCCACCTTTGCGGCTGCTTCGGCGAGTACCTTGTGGTGGATGGTGAAGAGGGCGAGTTCCAGGCGGTCGGAGACGCCGGTCTTGTCGTAGATGGCGCGCAGATAGTTTTTGATCACCTGTTCCTTGGTGTTGAGCTGCAGGGCGATGTCTTTGTTCTTGCATCCCTGGACGATAAGAGCAACGATCTGCATCTCCTTAGGAGTAAGCCGGTCGCGAACACGGGCGCCGACGCTATCGGGATTCTGGATGGTGGTGACGTTCGCGGTGCTGATGAAGCGTTGTCCGCGGGTGACCCGGCGGACACAGTCGACGAGGTCGTGGCCGTCGATGCTGCGGAAGACGACGCCGTGGAGGAGGCGGGAGACGGCCTCCGGGACCTCTTCGTTGTTTTCGGCGATCAGGATGGCGCGACTGCCGGCGCTACCGATGCGTTCGAGAAGGGCGGGTAGGTCCTGCTTGAGGCCGGAGGCGAAGAGGACGACGGATCCGCAGTGGGCTTCGATGGCGGAGGCAAGTTTGGCGGAGTCGTCGCACTGGGCGATGAGACGGATATCGTCTTCAAGTGCGAGGACACGGGCTGCGCCCGCGCGGAATATGGCTTGGTTGTCTGCCAAGATGAGTCGTGTCATGTGTTGCCTCCGCCGTGTTCAAATGCCCGGCAACTACTCTATCGGCCCAAAGGGAGGGTACCGCGCACTGTTCCCAATTGGGACATTCCCCGCCTGCTCTACTGGACTACAAGTTGACTACTGGCAATTTGCTGACCTTTCTGCACCTCGGCGGGCCGATTCGCAATCGAATCATACGTGTAACGCAGGAGGAGACCATCCGGATGTCTCCGAACGTATAAATACAGTCATGCCCAAACCAATTCTGCTCGCCATTGATGATGACACCAGCGTTCTTGAGGCTGTGGTGCAGGATCTGCGCCGCCATTATGGGGAGCACTACCGCATCCTTCGGGCGGCTTCGGGCATGGCGGCGCTGGATATCTGCCGGCAACTGAAGGAGCGGGGAGACACGGTTGCGCTGTTTCTCTCGGACCAGCGGATGCCCGGCATGACCGGCGTGGAGATGCTGCAGCAGGCAATGGTTCTCTATCCCGAGGCGAAGCGGGTTCTGCTGACGGCGTACGCGGATACGGAGGCGGCGATCCGAGCGATCAACTCGGCGAAGATCCACTATTACCTGAACAAGCCATGGGATCCGCCGGAGGAGAAGCTTTACCCGGTGCTGGACGACCTGCTGGAGGCTTGGAAACAGGGCTACAAGCCACCCTTCGAGGGAATACGGGTGATCGGGATGCGGTGGTCGGCGACCGACCATGCGGTTCGAGACTTTTTGTCAAGGAACCGGATCCCCTACCAGTGGATGAACCCGGAGCAGTCTCCGGAGGCCGGTGCGCTGCTGAGCGAAAGGGGCATCGACGATGCGAAGCTGCCGGTGGTGTTGTTTGGGGATGGGACAGCTCTGGTGCAGCCATCGACGACAGAGCTGGCCGCCAAGGTGGGGCTGCGGACCGAGGCGAAGCAGGAGTTCTACGACGTGGTGGTGATTGGAGCGGGACCGGCGGGGCTGGCGGCCGGGGTGTATGGAGCGTCGGAGGGGCTACGGACGCTGATTGTGGAGGCGGAGGCGCCGGGCGGACAGGCCGGGTCAAGCTCGCGGATCGAGAACTACCTCGGCTTCCCCGCCGGTTTGAGCGGAGAGGAGCTGGGGAAGCGGGCTTTCCTGCAGGCGACACGATTAGGGGCGGAGTTTCTAACCCAGCGGGTAACCTGCATACGGTTGGAAAACCAGTACCACATCGTGCATATGGAGGACGGGCGCGAGGTGACGTGTCACGTTTGCCTGATCTCGACGGGTGTCTCGTATTGCAAGCTGGACGTGCCCGGGGAAGATCGGTTCAAAGGCGCGGGGATGTACTACGGCGCGGCGCAGACGGAGGTGATCTCGTGCGCGGACGAGGAGGTCTACATCGTCGGCGGGGCGAACTCGGCGGGGCAGGCGGCAATGCACTTTTCGCGCTACGCCTCGAAGGTGCGGATGCTGGTGCGGGCCGAGTCGCTCACCAAGAGCATGTCGAAGTACCTGATCGACCAGATCGAGGCGACGGGAAATATTGCGGTGGAGACCAGGTCGGAGCTGGTGAAGCTGTCCGGTGACGGCCACCTGGAGCGGTTGACCATCAGGACGCCGGCGGGAGAAGAGGAGAGGGCGGCGAGTTCGGTCTTTGTCTTCATTGGGGCAGCCCCGAAGACGGACTGGCTGCCGAAGCAGATCGCGCTTGATGACAAGGGATTTGTGCTGGCGGGGCCGGATCTAAAGGCCAAGCGAACGGGGACGTGGAAGCTCGATCGCGATCCGTACCTGCTGGAGACAAGCGTTCCGGGCATCTTCGTGGCAGGGGACGTACGGTTCAATTCGGTGAAACGATGCGCCTCGGCGGTTGGCGACGGATCGATCGCCATACAGTTTGTGCACCAGTATCTCGCGACCTTATAGGCGCGGGAAGGACGACGATGACAACGGATGTGAGATCGGGCGAGAACGATGCGGGCCCCGGAGAAGAGATTGCCTTTACGATGGAGGGGCTGCTACGCGAGCTTCGGGACGTGCCGGTTCTCTCCACCTTGAAGGCGACAGACGCGCCGTGCCTGGGCGAGCTGCATGTGGTGCGGCTGCGACCGGGAGAGGTGATCCTGAAGAAGGGGGAGACGGCCCACTTCTACTGGGTGGTGCTCGATGGGACGCTGGAGATCTACGACGAAACACCTGACGGGCGGGAGACGGTGCTGTTCGAGTACACCCGTGGGTTTGCGTTTGGCGAGCTCCCCTTGCTGGCGAACATCCCGAACGGGGCGAGCATTCGCGCGACCAGCGAATGCCGGATGCTACGGCTGGATGAAGGCGCGTTCTGGAACCTGATGACGGTTTGCCCGGAGATCCGGAAGGCCATTCTGCGGGACATGGCGTTTCGTCTGCAGAAGCTGCAGAGCCGCACCCTGCAGCAGGAGAAGATGGCGTCGCTGGGGATGATGGCGGCCGGCCTGATGCATGAGCTGAACAACCCGGGATCGGCGGCGCGAAGGGCGGCCTCCCAGCTGCGCGAGAACCTGATGCGCATGCATGGGCTGACGGCGAAGTTCAGCCGGTCGGAGCTGAGCCCGGAGCAGAAGCAGTGCATGTGGGAGCTGCAGGAGCAGGCGCTTGCCGCGCGTGAGCCGATGCGGTTGAGCTCAATCGAACAGAGCGACGCGGAGGAGGCCCTGGCGGAGTGGATGGAGGCGGCAGGGATTCCCAACGCGTGGAAGATGGCGCCGACGCTGGTGTCGATCGGGATCGACGCGTCGGAGCTGGAGTGCACGCGGACGCAGTTTCCGGGCGAAGCTCTGGGCGATGCGCTGAACTGGCTGGACGCGATGGTCTCGAGCGTGCAGCTGGTGACGACGATCGAGGAGAGCATCGGCCGGGTATCGGACCTGGTGCATGCGGTCAAGTCGTTTGCGTATGAGGGCAAGGGAAGCAAGCAGCTGGTGGATGTGAATGAGAGCATCCATGCGACTCTGGTGATTTTGGGCCACAAGCTGCGCGAGAAGCAGGTGGTAGTGGAGAAGGAGCTGGCGGCGGGGCTGCCTCCGCTGAGGAGTCTGTGCACCGGCCTGAGCCAGATCTGGACCAATCTGATCGACAATGCGATCGACGCGGTGCCGCAGGGCGGAACCATCCGGGTGCAGACCTGGGCGGAGCCGCGAAAGACCGGCAAAGCTGGATTGGATCTGTGCGTGCGGGTGTCGGACCATGGCAGCGGCATTCCGCTGGAGGTGCAGCCACACATCTTTGACCCTTTTTACACGACCAAGGAGGCCGGGGTGGGGACAGGCCTGGGGCTGGGGATTGTGCACCGGATCGTGGAGCAGTTTGGCGGGACGATCCGGTTTACCTCGGAGCCGGGCAACACGGACTTCGTGGTGAGGCTGCCCTCGGAATCGGAACGCGAGTAGAGCGGAGCGACGTAGCGCAAACGCAGCCTGGCGGCCGAGCACAACATTGCGCGATGTGGCGCGTTTCTACCGAGAGACGATCTCTGCCGCAATGCCAAGGGCGGAGAGACGCGAGGTCCTCCGTGAGATACGCTCGACTGCCATTTCTTCTGATTTCAACGGCTGTGCTGCTGGCGACTGGATGTGCCTCGGATCAGGGCTATGCGGCCGCGCCGCCGCCTCCGCCGCCGCCGATTTACCGGGAGCGGCCACCGCTGGTCGACGTGGCGCAACATCAGGGATACCGGGCGGGTGTGGACGACGGGGCACGAGATGCGTACTACGGGCGTGGGTACCGTCCGGAGCGCGACCGCAACTTTCGCGACACGCCCGGCTACGATCCGCGACTCGGACCGTATGAGCCGTATCGCGATACGTTTCGTCGGGCGTATGTGCGCGGATACGCGAGCGGGTTTCGGCGAGAGTAGCCGCCTGGGGCTGAGGCTGGCAAGGCGTTTATGATGGTCCTTCAGCCTGATCGAGAAGGAGACCCTCACGTGCCGCTTACGCCCTTTCACATTGCCTTTCCTGTCAACGACCTCCAAGCCGCGCGAAGCTTCTATGGGGGGACGCTCGGCTGCGCGGAGGGGCGAAGCTCGGAGGAGTGGATCGACTTCAATCTCTTCGGACACCAGATCGTTGCGCATCTGAAGGGCGGGATGGAGGCACGGCCGGCGCACCATAATGCGGTCGACGGGCATGCGGTTCCGGTGCCGCACTTCGGTGTGGTGCTGACCATGGATGAGTGGGAGCGGCTGGCGGAAAGGGTCCGGTCGGCTGGAGTGGCGTTCGTGATCGAGCCGTACGTTCGCTTCAAGGGCGAGGTGGGGGAGCAGGCGACAATGTTTTTCCTGGATCCGGCGGGGAATGCGCTGGAGTTCAAGGCGTTCGCCGACCTGGGGCGGATCTTCGCGACGTAGATCGGTCGCGATAAAGTCGCAGTCACAATGTAGATCGCAGCGGGTCTTCGACTTTGCACAGTCGATCCGTATCACTCGAGGTGGAGAAAACTAAGCGATGAGGCTCTTGCCCGGTTCGGCCCGCTTCAGAGGAGCTCGATCATAATCTCGGTCGCTTTGACGAGGGCGGCGGCGCTGTCGCCTTTGCGGAGGTTCATCTCGCGCGCTGCATCGGCGGTGATGATGGCCGTGACCTGTTGATCGGCGATGGCGAGAACAATCTGCGCGAGCAGGCCCTCGATACGCACGCTGACGACTTTGCCGGAAAGCTGGTTGCGTCCGCTGACGCGGCGAAAGCGATCGCGCGAAGCAGCGGGCAAGCGCTCGGTATCCTGCTCAAGAAACGGCTTGAGAGCGCTCTGGGCGATGCGGTGATGACCGCCGGGCGTGGTGCGGGAGCGCAGTTTTCCGGCTAGTATCCATTGCTTGATGGTGGGATAGCTGATGCCCAGCATATGGGCGGCCTGGCGGGGAGTGAAGTAGGCTTGCGGCTCAGGCATGGATGTCTCCGATCTCGGCAGCGACCAGCGAAGCGAGGCCTACCTGGATCGTCTTGCGGCAGCCTGGCGAAGCATGTCGGCCGCCGACTCGGGGGTGATATCGCGCTGGGGCGAGGCGAGGAGTTCAAAGCCGACCATGAACTTGCGAACGGTGGCCGAGCGGAGCAGGGGCGGGTAGAAGTGCAGGTGAAATTGCCACTCCGGATGGTCGTCGCCGTCGGGTGGCGCCGGGTGCAGGCCCATGGAGTACGGGAACGAGACGTCAAAGACCTGGTCGTAGGTGGAGGTGAGCTGCTGGAGGATGTCGGCCAAGCCATCGCGAGCGGCGGAGTCGAGATCGGTGAGGCGGGCGACGCGGGTGCGTGGGAGCACGATGGTTTCGAAGGGCCAGACGGCCCAGTAGGGGACGAGGGCGACGAAGTGGTCGTTCTGGACGACGAGGCGCTCGCCTGCGGCTAGTTCGAGATTGAGGTAGGCGGCGAGCAGGAGCTGGCCGTGCTCGGCGAGGTAGGCCTTCTGGGCCGCGAGTTCGAGGACCTGCTCGTCCGGCAGAGAGCGGCTAGCCCAGACCTGGCAGTGGGGGTGCGGGTTGGAGGCGCCCATCATGGCGCCGCGGTTTTCGAAGATCTGGACGTAGCCAATGTCGTCGCGGGCGCCGAGCTCTTCGGCCTGCCCGGCCCAGACGTCGACCACCTTGCGGATGGACGGGACGTCCATCTTTGCGAGCGTGAGGTCGTGGCGGGGGGAGAAGCAGATGACGCGGCAGACGCCGCTCTCGGCCTCGGCGACGAGCAGGCCCTGAGCTTCGAGATCGGAGGTGAATGCGGGGACATCCGGCTTGAGTGCGGCGAAGTCGTTGTCGAAGACGTAGGTGCTGGTGTACTTGTCGGTGATGTGGCCGCCCGCGCGCTTGTTTCCGGGGCAGAGGTAGCACTCGGGATCGTACTGGAGCGATGGGGGCTGCGCGGGCGTCTCGGTCTGCCCCTGCCAGGGCCGCTGGGTACGGTGCGGGGAGACCAGAACCCAATCGCGCTTCAGTGGATTCCAGCGACGATGGGGCTGTTCCTTGAAATTCACCCGAAGATCCAGCTGCTGCTTCGAGTCTCCCTGCCCGGGAGCTGTGGTCTGGCCGGAGCTCATTTGATCCTCGCGAGAGCGCCGTCGGCGGCGCGTGAGATGTAGGACTCGGCCTGGATGCCGAGGGCGTCTTGGTATTGCCGGACGAGCTGATGACGGAAGCTCTCGGCCTGATTGGCGTCCACGATATTGACGGTGCAGCCGCCGAAGCCGCCGCCGGTGATGCGCGCGCCGAAACATCCGGGAAGTGTCGCCGCGATCTCGACCAGTTTGTCGATCTCCGGGCAGCTCGCGGCGAAGTCATCGCGAAAGCTGGTGTGGGCTTCGTACATCAGTCTTCCGAAATCTTTGAGGTCGCCCGAGAGAAGGGCGACACGCGCCTTCTGGACGCGCTCGTTCTCGCTGATAACGTGCTTGCAGCGGAGGTAGGCCTCAGGACTCATCAGGGCGCGACAGCTGTCGAGATCGGCGAGGGTGGCGTCACGGAGGGAGGTGACCCCGGGCCGCTCCCGGACGATGACGGCCTGGCCCTCCATCACCTCTGCGTTGCGGTCACCGTACGCACCGTGCGCTACCGTGTGCTTGACCATGGAGTTGCAGATAACCACGCTGACCGACGGCGGAAGGGGCAGGTACTCATATTCGAGCGACCGGCAGTCGAGAAGGAGGGCGTTGCCCGCGCGACCGTAGACGCTGACGAACTGGTCCATGATGCCGACGGTTCCACCGACGAAATCATTTTCGGCGCTGCGGCAGAGCGTTGCGATCTCGGTGCCGGGAAGAGTCACGTGGGCGTGGTCGAGGAGCGCCATGGCGGTGGCGACCTCGATCGAAGCTGACGAGCTGAGACCGGAGCCTAGAGGGACGTTGCCGACCAGGCGGAGAGTAAACGCGGGAACATCGATTCCCTGCTGCCGGAGGCACCAGAGGACGCCGGCAGGATAGTCGCTCCAGTGGCCGCAGCCGTGCGACGGAAAGTCTTTGAGGTCGTACTCGGCCTTATCGCCGAAGCTCTCCGAGATGAAGATGGCCTTGTCTCCGGCGGGGGGCTCGACAGTGGCCGAGGTCTCGAAGTCGATAGCCATCGGAAGCACGAAGCCGCCGGTGTAATCGGTGTGTTCCCCGATGAGGTTGACGCGCCCCGGTGCCGTAAAGGTGTGCCCTGAAGACGACATGCGGTGAGTGTTTCCTTTTCCTGGGAGCTGAAGACACGCCAATTGTACTGTCTTAGCGACAGCGGCTTATGTTCTTCAACGAAGAAGAGTTGCGCCCGAAGAGCTGACGTGGCCGGCGTGCCTCGAAGAAGCGAGTGGTCTGCTGGCGTGCAAGCGCCTCAGTTTCTTTCTGATCAGGCCCAAAGGAGATGTTGGCTAGACGGAGACGGGATCGAGAAGACGCGCCAGGCGAAGACCCTTACGACTGGCGTATGCATTTTTGTGGAAGGCGTAGCCCGCGATCAGGGGGAGAGCCAGGGTTGCCTCCGAGAAGACCATCTGCTCGTAGACCGTATCCACCTTGCCCCAGGAGCTGGCCTCCTTGAGGGTGCTGGAGCTGAGGGCGCCGTCGCGCACGTCGGCGACCGTGATCTGGATGGCGTACTTGTGCATGGAGGCGCCGATACCGAGGACCTCGGCGGCCACGACGATATCCTGCGCGAAGTTTTTGGGCACGCCGCCGCCGATCATCAGCAGGCCGGTCGTCGGGTTCTCGATCTTCAGCCGGGTGAGTTCGTAGAAGTCCTTCGCGGAGTCGATCGAAACCATAGGCTTGCCTTGCCGCTCGTGCTGATGGACGACGAGGCCAAAGCCGGCCGAGCAGTCGGAGAAGGCCGGAACGAAGATGGGGATGTCCTTCTCATAAGCGGCGAGGACAATGCCGTCCACGCCGCCATGTTGGGGTGTCTTGCCGTGCTCAACCAGGTAAGCGCCCATAGCGGCGATGACCTCGCGGGAGCTGTAAGGCCTCGGATCGAGAGAGTCGACGATCTGCTTCATGGTGTCGTCGCAGATGCGGAGCTCCTCCTCGTTGATCAGCGTGTCATAGATGCGATCGATCATCAGCTCGCGAAGAGCGGAGTCCTCGGTGCCGGACTTGTAGAGCTCATCCGCGATGTAGTGGCGGAAGCCGAGGTTTTCGAAGAAGTCCTGGTCGACGATGTTGGCGCCGGTCGAGACGATGGCGTCGACCATGTTGTTGCGAAGGAGATCGACGATGACCTGCTTGAGACCGGCGCTGACGAGCGATCCGGCGAGGCAAAGAATGACGGCGCACTCCCCATCGCGAAGCATGCGTTCGTAGATGGTTGCGGCCCGGGCTAGGTCACGGGAGCTGAACGCCATCGACTGCATCGCGTCCACAAGAGGAACGACGTTGTGCTGCTTCATATCAATGTGCTGAATCGTCTGCTGAAGTATCTCTGTCTTGGTAGGCATAGAAGTTAAGCATAGCAAGATCACCCATTCCGCCGGGATTTCAGTCTGAATGGGGGGGTACGGAATCCGGTGACGGAATGCGGGGAACGGGCGGGCACAACCGGTCCCTGGCTTGCTAGCCGGGCTGCGGGATGGTGGCTTGATCTCCTGCCCCGGTGACCACGGGGAGGACACGGGATTGTGACAAGTATTGCCGAATGAGTGTTTAGCCCTGGAGCTGTTTCGTCCAGTGAACAGGGAAGTAACCGGCTCGGGACTCGGAATGGCGAAATTCCGCCAGCAGTTGTAAAGTGACCGCATACGTGTACGACGTTCTTCCCCCGAAACGAAGCACCAGCGATCGACGATCTCCGCTTTGAAAGGGCAGCCGTATGGCCGAAACTCCCAAAACTTATTTCTCCCGCCGAGGCTTTCTCAAGGGGGCTGGCGTGACCGCGGCGACTACGGTGCTCGAGTCGGCACAGGCCCTGGCACGCGAGACTCGCGATACTCTCCATGGCGAGCATGTGGTCGGCCCGGATGCGGTTCCTGTCACGCTGCGCGTCAACGGACAGGATCATGCCGTGACGATCGAGCCCCGGTATACGCTGGCGCAAACCCTGCGGGATAACCTTTCGCTAACCGGGACCAAGGTGGTGTGCGATCGCGGCTCCTGCTCGGCTTGCACGGTGTGGCTCGACAAGACGCCGTCGCTTGCGTGCATGACCCTTGCCATCGACGCTGTGGGCCGCGAGATTACCACGATTGAAGGGATGTCCCAGGGGGATGTGATGCACCCGGTGCAAGTCGCGTTTGTGAAGCATGACGCGATGCAGTGCGGCTTCTGCACGCCCGGCATGGTGATGAGCTGCGCGGCTCTGCTGGAGCGCAACGCCAACCCCAAGCTCTCGGATGTGAAGCACGCCATCAGCGGAAACCTTTGCCGGTGCGGAACCTATCCGAAGATATTCGCGGCAACGCTGGACGTGGCGCAGCAGCGACGGCAGAAGGCAGCGGGTCTGGTGTCGCTCCAGACAGAGAGGGAGGCCTAGATGGAGAACGAGACTCTTGTTCTTGAGGGCCAGCAACAGGGCGCCTCGCAGGAAAAATCACGGGAAAAGGGCGTAGAGGGAGAAGCCAAGCCGACGCGCGACGCGGAAAAGAAAGATGCGCAGACCCCGGCGGCCGCCACGGCGAAGCCACAGGTTCCAATGCGCACGGAGAGCTTTGTCTTCGGGATTCCGCAACTCGGCCTCCAGCATAAAGAGCGGCAGGTGCCGATGGACGAGCCGCCGCCGCTGGCTGCGAACTCGGAGCTGACGTATATCGGCAAGCCCACGGTTCGTTATGACGGTCCAGCCAAGGCGACGGGCAAGGGCAAGTACACGGCCGACATCCATCTGCCGGGCATGCTGTATGCGCGCATGGTCGACGCAACGATCCCGCATGGCCGCGTCATCTCGGTAGATACGAGCGCTGCTGAGAAGCTTCCAGGGGTTAGGGCCGTCCACGTGATCGAGCACGTCTTTGGGAATGCGCAGCTGCGTGATCCAAAGGACGAGACGCCGTCCAGGTATCCAATCATCCGCTATGCGGGTCAGCCGATCGCGGGTGTTGCCGCCATCACGCAGTCCATTGCCGATGATGCCGCGGCGCTGGTGAAGGTGCAATACGAGGAGATGCCGTTTGTCGTCGATCGCATGGACGCGCGCAAGGAGGATGCGCCGAAGGTGTTTCCGGGACCTGCCGACGCAGCCGGGAGCGCGGGCGGTGGAGGCGGTCCAAAGGGCGTTCCACAGGTGGGCAATGTTCATGGACCGCAGCGCAAAACCGTCGGCAATCCCGCTCAGGGCTTTACGGAGGCCGACGTCACCGTGGAGTCGGAGTACTTTACGCAGGTGCAGACGCACTCGGCGCTCGAGACCCATGGCTTCGTCGTCGATTGGAAGCCGGAAGAGATGACGGTGTATGCCTCGACCCAGGGCACGTCGAGCGTTCGCAATGAGTTTGCCGACGTGTTCAAGCTTCCCAAGAGCAAGATCCGGGTGATTACGGAATACATGGGTGGCGGCTTCGGAGCGAAGTTCGGCGCGGGCAACGAGGGCGTGGTGGCTGCGAATCTTTCGCGCAAGGCGAACGCGCCGGTTCGGCTGATGCTGGATCGCCGGCAGGAGCATATCGTCTCCAATCGGCCGGATTCGCACCAGAAGTTGAAGATTGGCGCAAAGCAGGATGGCACGCTGACAGCGATCGAGCTCACCAGCTATGGCACCGCAGGGGTTGGAACCGGGGCTGGAACGGCGGGTCCGGCGACCAACATGTACAAGTGCGCCAACCTGCTGACCGAAGAATACGACGTCTTTACCAACGCCGGTCCGGGAGCAGCGTTTCGGGCGCCGGGCCACCCCCAGGGCTGCTTCGCGCTGGAGCAGACGATTGACGAGCTCGCGGTGAAGTTGAAGATGGACCCGCTCACCCTGCGCGAGAAGATCGACGATAGCCCCGCACGCAGGGCGGAGCGGCAGCTGATCCGGGAGCGCACGGACTGGAGCAAGCGGCGTCCCGCGGGCGCCGATGCCGGACCGGTCAAACGGGGCAGTGGTATCGCGCAGTCGGTCTGGTACCGATTCGTCAACATGAACTCGTCGTGCGAGGTGCGCGTTTCAAAAGACGGATCGGTCGAGCTGCTCTCCGCCGTCCAGGATCTCGGGACGGGAACGAAGACTATCCTGGCCCAGATCGTCGCGGAAGAGTTCGGCATACCGCCGCACGATGTCGTGATCCGTATCGGCGATACGCGTTATCCGATCGGTCCCGACTCGGGCGGAAGCATTACGGCCGGATCGATTACGCCGGCTGCCCGCAACGCCGCGTTCCAGGCAAAGCAGAAGCTGTTCGCCGCAGTCGCTCCGAAGTACAACACGACCGCTGACGATCTGCTACTGCAAGGCGGTCGAGTCACTCGCAAGAGCAAGCCTTCTGAATCATGGACGCTGAAGCAGGTCGCGGCCAGGATGCCGACTGACGAGATCACCGCGCAGGCGACACGGGTTCCGGAGTACGCGAAAGAGCGCATCACCTATGGAGGGGTCGACTACGTCGAACTGGCCGTCGACACGGAGACCGGCCGGGTGCACATAGAGAAGGTATTCGGGGCGCATGATTGCGGACGTCCCATCAATCCGACCGGGGTAATCAGTCAGATTAATGGCGGAATCCTGCAGGGGATCTCGTACGCCTTATTTGAGCAGCGCATCATGGACCGGAATAACGGCTTCATGTTGAACGCCAACCTTGAAAACTATAAGATCCTCGGCGCCCGCGAGGTGCCTGAGATCGAGATCGCCCTGGTCGAGAACTACCTTGCCCAGAGCTCGACGGACGCGGCCGGCATCGGCGAGTCGGCCGGCATCATCACGCTGGCCGCGGCGATAGGCAACGCCTTTTATAACGCCACGGGAGTCCGGATGCGCCGGATTCCGATGACCCCCGCCCATGTGCTGACCGCGTTGGGCAAGGTCAAGGGCAATGCGCAGGAGGAGGTCCAGGCATGAACAAGTTCAGCTTTGTGGATTGCACTACGGTGGGGCAGGCGCTTGACCAGATGACGCCCGAGTCAGCGGTGAAGGCGGGTGGGATCGACCTGCTCGACCTGATGAAGGACGGCATCGTCGCTCCCCCGCGCATTGTCAATATCCGCAACGTCGCCGGGCTTCGCGGCATATCCAAGACCCCCCAGGGCTTGCGGCTTGGCCCACTTGCAACCCTGACCGAAATCGCCGACCACCCGGAGGTTCAGCGCTCGTATACCGCGCTCGCGGACGCAGCGGGGCACGCGGCCACACCGCAGATTCGAAATATGGCGACCGTGGGCGGAAACATCATGCAACGTCCGCGCTGCTGGTACTTCCGATCGAGCGACTTCGATTGCAAGAAAAAGGGCGGCGTCAGCGAGGACTGCCACGCGCACACGGGCGAAAACCAGTATCACGCCATCATAAACAACAGCAGCTGTGCGATGGTGCATCCTTCTTCTACGGCCGTCCCTCTGCTCGCGATGAACGCCGAGGTCGAACTTACCTCGAAGCGGGGCAAGCGCAATGTTGCCATGCGCGACTTCTATGTTCCTCCCGAGAAGAGCCTGAAGAACGAGACGGTAGTTCAGCCGGGCGAACTGATTACGTCGATCTTCGTTCCGACGCCCGAGGCAGGCACCCGATCGGCGTACCAGAAGTATGGCGAAAAGGAGAGCTTTGATTGGCCGCTGGCCGATGCCGGGGTGGTACTGGTACTGAATGGAGCGCACTGCCGCAAGGCGTCGATCGTGCTGGGCGTTGCGGCCCCAACGCCCATCCGCGCGACCGCGGCAGAGACGCTTCTGACCGGGAAGACGATAGACGAAGCAACCGCACGCGCTGCAGGACGCGCGGCCATGGAGGGAGCGACGCCCCTCTCCCAGAACGGCTTCAAAACACAGCTCTTCGAAACCGCAATCTACCGCACCATTCTGGTGGCTGCGGGTCTCATCGAGCGCGACCCGAGCGCGATCGGATAGGAGGAAACATGACGGTGCCCTTGACACAGATTCGATGCGGCGATCTCCGCAGCAAGTCCTCCTATGGAGCATTCGGCGACTTCCACGAAGAACTCGAAGAGATCATGGGAGCGACGACCACCTATTGGTGCCTGAAGACCATGGGCAAGGCCGGACCGGACGAACACTATGTCCATCGCTCGCTGTGCCGGCAGGGGCGAAGCTGCTGGCAGGACATAGGCAACGAATGAGATAGCCGGGGTCAGACTTCCGTCTCCGGCTCATACCGATCTAAGCCAACCCTCTAAGTCACCACTCTAGGTCACCCCGAAGAGGCGCACAAAAGCAGCCGCCACCGCAGCGCCGGCCAGGGGGCCGAGGATTGGGACCCACGCGTAATCCCAGCCGGAGCGCTGCTTGCCCGGGATAGGGAGCAGGGTGTGGGCCAGGCGCGGCCCCAAATCGCGTGCGGGATTGATGGCATAGCCGGTGCTCCCGCCGAGCGACAGACCGATGCCCCACACGAGAGAACCGATCAGAATCGGCCCCAGGCCGGGCGCCAGGCCGCCGGGTGAGACACGCCGGGAGAATAGCGCGGCGGCGACCAGAACAAGGATAAATGTGCCGACGAGCTCGCTGAAGAAGTTCCAGAACAGGCTGCGGATGGCGGGTGAGGTGGCGAAGCAGGCAAACTTCAGATCCGCCTCCCTGGTTGCCGCCCAATGCGGCTTGTAGTGCAGCCACACAAGAACGGCGCCGACGAACGCGCCCAGGATCTGTGCCGGGATGTAGGTCAGAAGACGGGAGGCATTGCCGCTCATCAGGACGGAGCCAAGCGTGACGGCCGGGTTGAGGTGCGCATCGGAATCGCCCATCGCGGAGGCGACCGCAACGCCGGCAAAGACGGCGACGGCCCAGCCGGTCGTGATCGCCATCCAGCCCGCGCCCTGAGCCTTGGAGCGATTCAAAAGCGTTCCGGCGACAACGCCGTTTCCGAGAACGATGACGACCATGGTGCCGAAAAACTCTCCGACTGCGGGAGACGTCAGGTTCATGTCAGAAGCTCCAATCCGTCATGGTCTTTGCCTGCCTCGATATTTAGATCAAGCCCCATAGATATACCCCCGGGCGACAGCCTGAAAGGCCTGCAGATCGCGTTGCTGGAGCTCCGGGCTCCATCCCAGCTCGCCGCCCAGCAGGCATGAAACCGCTGACGATGCTTCGATCGCCGCGCGTGCGTCGAGAAAGAGCGCCCGGGTTCGGCGTGCCAGGACATCTTCGGTCGTGCGTGCCATCTCGAAGCGCGCGGCCCACAGCACCTCGCCCTTGAGGTATGGAAGGCGCGGATGAAGCAGGTTGTTGAGCTCTGGTTTTTCCGCGCACAGGGCCTGCAGCAAAGCCAGGTCAGATCCGTAGACGTTTTGGGAGCTGCCGGAGCCGGCGGAGACCTTGCCGTCCGTCCATCCGTGCAGAGGGAGATCAAGGGTCCGCGACGGAGCTGGTTCGAGCTCGCCGACCGTTGCCGCGTGGTTGACCGCGTCCTCTCCCATGCGGCGATAGGTCGTCCATTTGCCCCCGGTGACGGTGACCAGACCCTTCGGCGAGACGATCACCTTGTGATCGCGGGAGAGCTTGGAGGTGCTTGCGTTGCCGCTGGCCGCAAGGGGGCGGAGACCGGACCACACACTCAGAACATCGTCGCGGCCGACGTTTCTCCCGAGATACTTGCGGATGTGATCGACGAGAAACTCCTGCTCCTGCGACGTCGCTCGCGGCTCGGCCGAGCTGCCCGGCATGGGCTCATCGGTTGTGCCCACCACCAAGTGCTGGTGCCATGGAATCGCGAAGAGGACACGGCCGTCGCTCGTCTTGGGAATCATGAGCGCGTTGCTGCCGGGGAGGTAATCGCGGGGGAGGACGAAGTGCGTTCCCTGGCTGATGGCGAGCAGCCGGCCTACCCCGGAACTGTCCATTGCCAGGATCTCTTCCGCGAAGACGCCGGTCGCGTTGATGACGGCTTTCGCCCTGATCTCGATCTCCTGACCGCTCTCGGAGTCGCGCGCAACCACGCCGCGGGTCTTGCCGTCTTGCTGAATCAGGCGAACGACGCCGGCATGGTTGAGCGCTGTGCCGCCGAGATCGAAGAGCGTCCGCATCAGGGCGATGGCAAAACGCGCATCGTCGAACTGCCCATCCTGATAGAGAACTCCTCCCTTCAGGCCGGCCGGCGCGAGGGTCGGGAGCCGCTGCAGGGTCTCGCTCTTCGAGAGCATCTCCGACCTGCCAAGCGAGAGCTTGCCCGAGAGCCGCTCATACATCTTCAGGCCGACGCCGTAGTACGGCAGACCCAGGTAGTCGTAGACCGGCACAACGAAGGACAATCGATGGACGAGATGCGGCGCGTTCCGGAGCATGTGCCCGCGTTCCTTGAGCGCGTCGAGAACCAGCCTGAAATTGAACTGTTCGAGGTAGCGGACGCCGCCGTGCACCAGCTTTGTGCTTCTGCTGGAAGTTCCCTTGGCGAAGTCCTCTCGCTCGATCAGAACGGTCTTGTAACCGCGCGAAGCCGCCTCCACGGCTGCACCGAGACCCGTCGCGCCGCCACCAATCACAAGGACATCCCAAAGCGGGTCCCCGTCCAGCTCGCGAACGATCGAGGCTCGCTGCGTCACTGCTCCTCCCAGTTTGCAGCGCGTTCGAGAGCCCTGCGCCAGCGCGATCTCATGGCGTCCCTGGTCGCAGCCGGCATCCGCGGCTCAAAGGTCCGCTCCGCTTTCCACTGCTGCGAGATGGCTTCGACGGAGGCCCAGAAACCGACGCCCAGACCAGCCAGATAAGCAGCACCCAGGGCCGTGGACTCCGCGTTGAGCGGTCGAACGACGCGGACGCCCAGCAGGTCGGCCTGCAGCTGCATCAGCATATTGTTCTGCGATGCGCCCCCATCTACGCGGAGCTCTTTCAGCGGGAGGCCCGAGTCGGCCTGCATGGCGTCCAGGACGTCGACCACTTGGAGGGCGATCCCCTCGAGAGCGGCACGGGCGATGTGGGCGCGCGCGGTGCCACGCGTCATGCCCACCAGGGTGCCGCGCGCGTACTGGTCCCAGTGCGGCGCCCCCAGGCCGGAGAAGGCGGGAACGAGAACGACGCCGCCGGAGTCTGGCACCGACATGGCAAGCTCCTCCACTTCGGCCGACGTCCGTATGATCTGCAGCTCATCGCGCAACCATTGCACGACGGCGCCGGCCATCAGCATGCTTCCTTCGAGCGCGTATTCTGTCTGGCCGCCGATCCCCCATGCAATGGTCGTCAGCAGCTTGTTGCGCGACGGCATCGGCGTGGCGCCGGTGTTGAGCAGCATGAAACTCCCGGTTCCAAAGGTGCACTTCACCATGCCGGGCCTGGTGCACATCTGCCCGAAGAGAGCCGCCTGCTGGTCGCCCGCGACTCCCGAGATCGGAATGCCGCTCAGGATGCCGGCGGCGGTCGCGCAGGTGCCGCTTGACGGCACGACCTCGGGAAGCAGAGACGGGGGCACTCCGAAGATGTGGAGCAGATCCTCATCCCACTGATGGGTGTGGATGTTGTAGAGCATGGTTCGCGAGGCGTTAGTGACGTCGCACACGTGACGTTCGCCATCGGTCAGCTTCCAGATCAGCCACGCGTCCACGGTTCCGAACGCGAGCTCCCCGCGCTCCGCCCTGCGCCTGGCATCGGGAACATGATCGAGCATCCAGCGGATCTTGCTGCCGGAGAAGTAGGCGTCGGGCAGCAGTCCCGATTTTTGCTGGATCACCTCGGCGTATCCGTCGGCCCTCAGCCGGTCGCAGAACTCCGCCGTCCGTCGGTCCTGCCAGACGATCGCGTTGCAGACTGGATCGCCTGTCTGCCGATCCCAAAGTATGGTGGTCTCGCGCTGGTTGGTGATGCCGATCGCGGCGATGTCGGAGTTTTGGAGGCCGGCATTCGCCAGAGCCTCCGCCGCGGTTCCAATCTGCGACGACCATATCTCGACCGGATCGTGCTCGACCCAGCCAGGCTGCGGATAGATTTGATGGAAGGTCCTGTGAGCCAGTCCATGGACGGCCCCTGCCTCATCGATGACCATGGCGCGGGAGCTGGTGGTGCCCTGGTCCAGGGCAAGAATGTAACGGCGTTGGTCCAATGCTTCTCTCCGGTGCAGCAGGGTCCGCTTCGAGCTCTCTTCGGAGCAGGCTTTGGCCGCGCTTGCTGTGCCTGAGCCCGCGAGAGAAACATGCGAAGTCTTCTCCGGAACCTTATACTGCGCCGCGTTCTTTTGCCATAGCTGCCGGTCTGGTTGAAGTGTCCGGCCGGTGTGTTTCAAGGATGCGTCACTTGCGAACCCACGACTTCGGTCCGGCGTCAGGGGAGGCTGTAGTCGATCGTGAACCGGCCGAGCTGGATCATGGGATGCGCGAACGGCGGCCAGATGCGAAAGGATTCGACCCGATGGATGGAAGGATTTCGGACGGCGGGCACCTCGATCAGCGCCTTTCCCGTGGAGGCCTCGGAGATCGTGACCAGCAGTTCCTCGGTGCTTCGCGTCCAGCCAATCAGGTAGGCGCCGCTCGGCAACGCATGGTTCCCGATCTTCAGCGGCACCTGCGTGACGAAGTAGTCCGAGTACTTCCCGTTCGCCGAGTATCCGGCCGTGATCAACACCACCCCCGCGATGGTGTGACCCTGGCTGTCGACCACGCCCGAGGCGGTCCGCATCTCCGTTTCAATGCGCTCGGCGATCACCGGCGCTCGCAGCGGGATGACGGATCGCAGCTCCTCTGCCGTAGCCGCCCGCCAGGTCGCCGGCCGGGCGCCCTGCCCTGCTACCCCGGGTATAGCGAACAAGCCCCAGAGCATAACCAGAACCGCGAATCCCCAAATCATGGACCGCATGGGTGCGGACAGTTTGCGGAGGCTAGTCAAAGTGGACGATTCCTCTCTGCAGAGCAGTCGTCGCGGCCTGAGTCCGATCGGTCACGCCGAGCTTTCCAAGAAGGCTGTTGACGTGCGTCTTCACGGTAGCCTCGGAGATGAAGAGCGCGCCCGCGATCTCCTTGTTGCTGTTTCCGCTCACGATCAGCCGAAGCACATCGGTCTCACGCTCGGTCAGGGTGGGGCCTGACAGGCGCTCGGCCAGGCGTTCCGCGACCGCCGCCGGGATACGCGACCTGCCGCCGTGTACGGTGCGGATTGCATCGATCAGCTCGTCCGAGCTCATCCCCTTCAACAGGTATCCTTTGGCGCCGGCCTGTAGCGCCCGGTAGATATCCTCGTCGCCGTCAAAGGTGGTGAGCACGATGATGCGCGCATCGCGAAACTCCGCCCGGATGCGGGTGATCGTCTCCACGCCACCGATCGTCGGCAGCCTGAGATCCATCAGGGTCACATCCGGCCGGTGCTGACGAAACATCTTGATGGCGACATCTCCGTCCGGCGCCTCCGCGACGATCTCGAAGCCTTCCACCAGCCGTAGAAGCGCGATGAAGCCCTGCCGAACGACGTGGTGATCCTCGACGATCATGATGCGTATGCCGTCAGTCACAGCCCGTCCTCTCTTTCCGATCTTTCGGATCGTTCCGCTTTTCGCGAATCTATCTGTAGATCGACAGTTGTGCCGATCCCGGGTCTGCTTGCGACCTCGATGGTTGCGCCGATGCGCGCAGCCCGCTCGCGTATGCCCTGCAGGCCGAAGTGTCCGGTACGGCTCAGGTCCTCGACCGCATTCGTGAAACCCGATCCATCATCCTTTACCTGCAGCCGCAGCGTACTCGAATCGTAGCGCAGAACCACATAGATGTGCCTGGCCCTGGCATGGCGAATCGCGTTCGTGACCGCCTCCTGGGCGACGCGCTGGATCTCCTTCTCGACACCGCGCGAAAGGGGCCGGTAGGTTCCCTTGATCTCCAGCTTGATCGCGGGACCCTCAGCACCCGTCCTGCCTTCGGTGATCGCGGCCAGACGCGATGGCAGCGTCTCGGCATCGTTCTGCGAGCGCAGGTTCCAGATGGAGCTCCGCGCCTCCGCAAGACTTCCGCGCACCAGTTCCCTGGTCTCTTCCATCTGCTTCAGGGCTGCCTCTTTCGAGGTCTGCAGAAGGCGCGCCGACAGCTCCAGCTGCACCGAGATCGCCACATATCCCTGCGCCAGGGTGTCATGGATCTCTCTTGCGATGCGTCCGCGCTCCTGCAGGACTGCGTTGTACTGCGCCTCGACGGACCGCACGCGCCCACGATAGACCGCGAAGGCAAGGGCGGCGAGGCCGAGGGCGAGCAGGCCGTAAAACCACCTGGTCTGCAGCAGGGTGGGCTGCACGCGCAGGCTGAATCCACTCGGCTCCGTGCTCCAGACGCCATCGTTGTTGGAGCTGAGGACCAGGAAGCGGTAACGGCCCGGAGGAAGGTTGGTATAGAAGGCCTCTCTTCGGCCGTCAGCCTCCACCCAGCTCTTGTCGAAACCCTCGAGCTTGTAGCGGTAGCGCACCTTTTGAGGTGCAACGAAGCTGAGCCCGGCGTACGCCACGGTCATGCGCCGCTCGCCCGGCAAGAGGGTCAGCGGAGCTTGCGAATGGAGGCTCTCCACGTCGACCGACCGGTCGTTGAGGCGGACCTCCTCGATCACGGTGGTCGGCGGCAGGTGATTGGTCGCGGACGACTCCGGCGTGGCGAACACTGCTCCATCCAGCGTAGCGAACCAGAGGGAACCATCCCGCATGCGCCATGCGGCAGGATGTCCACCGCTGCTGCCTTCACTGATCCGCATGCCGTCGGCTACGCCATAGGTCCTTACCGACACCGCTCCGGCACCCTTATCGGCAAAGGCGTTCAGCTCCGATGCGCCGACCCGGTAGATGCCCCTCCGCGAACTCATCCAGAGATCTCCCGCCGAGCCCTGAAGAATTCCGAAGACCGTCTCCGGAAGCCCGGTCCGGGCGGGCGAAAGAGCGACGATTCGACCATCGCGCAGACGGCTCAGGCCGCCATCCTGCGTTCCGATCCAAAGAGCGCCGGCACTGTCCTCGAGAAGCGACGTGACCGCATCGCTGCCCAGACCATCTCGCCGGGTGAAGTTGACGAAGCGGTCGTCCTGCAGACGGCTGAGGCCACCCAGTGTTCCGATCCACAGATCGCCGTTGCGGCTTCGCAGGATCGTGCCGATCAGATCGCTGCCCAGCCCGTCCATTCTCGAAAAGGAGGTGAACGAGCCGCCCACGAGATGCGAAAGGCCGTTGCGGGTTCCAATCCACAGCGATCCGTCGCGGTCCGCGTAGAGGGACCGCACGAAGTCGTCCGGGAGGCCGTCTTCCGTGGTGAAGACCCGCACCCTTCCATCCCGAACTCGATTGAGGCCGTTCGGGGTGCCGACCCAGAGGTCGGGGCCGATCTTTGCCACCGATAGGACAACGTCGCTCGACAGAGCTGGGTGGCTCACGAGCACGGAGATCTTGCCCTGATCGATCCTGTCGAGACCGCCGCCGTTGGTTCCGATCCAGATCGTGCCCTCGCTATCCTGAAACACCGCGCGCACGACTCCGGCGGAGAGACCATCCTGTTCACTTACCGTCGAGAGAGCCTGCTCTCGCAACACGGTCAGGCCGGCGTTGTCGGTTCCGAACCAGACACTGCCTTCGCGGTCTTCAAAGATGGAGAGCACGCCGGTAAGCCTGGAGCTGCGCGGCAGCAGATCGACGCGGCCGCCGCTCACGCGAGCAACGTCCTTCCCGGTTGCGAGCCAAAGGGTTCCTTCGCGGTCGCGATAGATTCTCTGGACGGGTCCGCTCAACCGCGCGTCGCCCTCTCCCATGACGGAGACGTAGCCGCCGCTCCATCGCGCCAGGCCCCGGCTGGTTCCGATCCACATCCCGCCGCTGCCGTCGGGCAAGAGGGCGCTGATCTCCTCGGAAGGAAGACCGTCGCGCATCGTCAGCCTCGTCCGTCCGTGTTCCCCGATGATCTCGATGCCGTGCCGCCCGCCTGCCCAGACCTCGCCCGCCCGCAACACAGCCACGGCCCGAAGCTCGCCCAGCTCCGCACTAACCGGGACCGGGATTGCCTTCCAACGGCCCGGCGAGAGAGCGACGAGGCTATGGCTGCCTGCAATCCAGATCTCCCCGACCTCATCCTCCGCCACGTTGGAGCTGCCGTCGACGGGTTGTAAATTTTCTGCTCCAGGAGCAGTCTCGAACCGGTCGTCGTGGAGGAGAGCAACGCCAGTTGAGGTGAGTGCCAGCAGACCTCCACGGCGGAGCGGAAAGGTCGCCAGAGCTGCATCGGACGGCAGGCCTTCGGCCGTGGTGAACAGCGTGAACTGCCCCGCCCTCTCCCTGACCAGACCCGCGGATGTGCTGATCCAGAGCGCCCCGGAGCTGTCCTCTTTCAGATCGTTGATGATGTCGCTGCGGAGCTGCGGCGTGTTCTCGGTGTCGTACACGCGGAAGTTAAGGCCGTCGAAGCGAACCAGCCCAGCCTCGGTCGCGACCCAAAGAAAGCCGTCTCGCGTCTGCAGGACCGAGTGAACCGTATTCTGGGGAAGTCCGGAGTCGCTCCCCCACGTCTGCCGGCCGAACTGTGCGAGCGGCTTACGCGTCCCGAGCGCGGGCAGCAGAGTCGTCACTGCCAGAAGCGTTGCAAGCGCAAACGAACGGGCTAGAGCGGGCAGCAACATTCAGAGGGCAATCTCAAGGCGATCAGCACTCGCCCAAGTGTACCGAAGCAATCGCGCTTACTTGCGGCCGGGTTGCCGCAGCCCTTGGATCTGGGCATCGCCTTCACGGATGCGATAGCCCTGATCGACTGCCAGACTCGCAAATCTCTGGACGGTATGCGAGACCGGCCAGCTTACCTCGACCGCAGCGACCGAAGCCGCGGGCCCGACGCCGATGTGCTGACGGAGCGGGTTGCCGCCGAAGCTCGATCCATAGCCGACCGTTCGAAAGAGGTGGCGTTGGCCATGCGGCGAGTCGACCGTGACATCGATCCGCGCACCGAAAGCGGCGCGATTCGTCGTCACGCCCGCCAGCTCCAGGCTGATCCAGTGGTTCACGTTCCCAGGATTGTGGTAGAGCGCACTCTGGTACGTATCGCCCGGCAGCGCTCCGCCCATCTCCTCGAAGATGTCCTCGCTTCCGCTGTTCTCGATATCGCCAAAGGCTACCCCGTGACCCTTTTGCAGGTGGCCGAAGCCCCCCGCCGTGGTGACGTCCAGGAAGCGCTTTCCGGCGTCGTTCCGGAACATGCGATTGGGCAGCAGTGCCTGGTACGACGATTCTCCCGTGCCCAGGTACACGTCGAGCCAGCCGTCATTGTCGAGGTCGCCGAAGTTCGCCCCCATCACCAGGATCGCGCGATCGAGTCCAGTCTGCCTGGCAACCTCACGAAACGTTCCGTCGTGGTTGTTGCGATACAAGCGAGGTGTCTCCGCCGCGTTAGGTCTGCCCATCTGGAAGGCGCCGACATCCTGCATGGAATTGGTGGAGTAGCCGGCGACGAAGATGTCCGGCCAGCCATCGTTATCGTAATCGAAGAACCAGGTTGCGAAGCTGTTTCCCTGCTGCGCGACCCCGGCCGTCTGCGTGACCTCGGTGAACCTCCAGCCGCTGCCCGCGGGTCGGCCGGGCAGCGCGCCATCGTTGCGGAACAAGTGATTCTTTCCGTACATGACAGAAATGTAGAGATCCGGCCGGCCATCATTGTTGAAATCTCCCCAGGCGGCTCCTTTGACGAAGCCGAGGCCGGCCAGGCCGCTGACCGCTCCGATTTCGGTGAACGTCCCATCGTGGTTGTTGTGGAAGAGCTGGGAAGGATGTGGGTCGTCCGGGCGGGATTCATGTCCAACGAAGACGTCGAGCCAGCCATCGTTATCGATGTCCGCCCAGGCGGCGGTCTGCGTCGGATGCAGCGACATCAGGCCCGCCGCTTCCGTCACGTCCTCGAAGGTGCCGTTGCCATTGTTTCGCAGCAGCGACATGGGGTAGCAGCCCTGCTTGCCCCACCATCCGCCTCGCAGCACGAGGACATCCGGATGGCCGTCGTTGTTATAGTCCGTCACCACCAGATTGAGGCCGCCCACCTCGCCCAGGAGACCAGCCTGCGCCGTCACGTCGGAGAACGTCCCATCGCCATTGTTGTGGAACAGGTGCATCTGGTCGAGCGGACCGGATGAGGTGACCATGATGTCGAGCAGGCCGTCCCCATCGAAGTCTTCCATGATCGCGCCGCCGGCATGGCCTGTGATGTCCAGGCCTGCTGCGGGAGCGATGTCGGGAAACTCGGCAAAGGCCTGGTCCGAGCCAAACAGCCTGCCCGGTATGAGCCATGACGCCGGGACCTCCCTGGGGTACCGGCCCAGCTGCATGTAAGCCACGTTGAGAAGCCACATTGCTTCCGCGTTTCCGTGGTCGCGGTCGAGCAGGCTCGTCAGCTCCCGCACGGCGCCTTCAGCCCCACGCGGAAGCTGGTGCACGGCCGAGGCGCGAAGCGGGAAGATGCAGGCCGTCTGACCGTGCATATGGGCACAGTTCTCCTGTTCGCCGAGGCGAAGGTAGGAGATAGCCAGCCACTCGCCGACCTGCTGCTCCGCGTCTCGCGGCAGAGCTCGCCCGGCTTCGCGCCATCGCCCTCTGAGGTCCTCAAGCGTGTCGATCGCAGCCTCGCTCTGACCGGCGGAGAGCAGCTCTTTTGCCAGCTGCAGACGAACCAGGGCATCATCGTTCGGCCCAAGCTTGCGGTTCTCGATCATGGCTCGGTAGTAGAGGGCCCGCTGGCCGGGCTTGTTCGGATCCAGCTTCCAGTCAGTACGCTCGAAGGTGTCCCGGAGGAGTGAAGCCATTCTCGCCGTACTGGCCGCCTGATAGACCGGCCGGTCTGCTGCTGCACGGCCCGGAGACGACACAGCTCCTACCCCGCCGCCGCCGGCAGCCTGCGGCATTTGCGTGTGATCCATCTGGGAATTCATCTGATTGGGAGCGTGAGTTTGCTGCGGAACCGAGCTGTAGCAGAGGCAGCAGATCAGCGCCGCGATCCAGCGCGGACCAGACCGTCGCCGGACTTCCCCCAGTTTCCTCCGAGGGAGACCGTTTCTAGTGGACATTTTCAAGCTTCGGCTCGCTTGCGGCTTGCAGAGTCTGCGCCGTCTGCACCTCGCGGCTCGCATCCTCCGGCCGCCCCAGCGCGCGGTAAGCCTGTCCCAGCAGGCTGTGGGTGCGGTAGTTCGCCGGGTCCATCGCCCTGGCTCGCTCCAGATAGGTCGCCGCGCCCAGCGGGTCCTGGCGCTTCAGCAGAACTTTGCCGAGCAGGATATAAGGCCCGGTCGAACCCGGTTCAAGCAGCAAGGCTCGCTGTAACGCCTGCTGTGCATGGGGGTAGTCTCCTGCGCGATAGAACGCGTCCCCCAGCCGGTCATACACCGAGCCATCCAGCGGATCGCGAACGCGCTCCTTCTGTAGTTCCTCGATCGCCTCGTCGACGTGATTGCCCGCCAGGGCAATCTCTCCCAGCAGCGCGTGCGCCAACGGCAGCTGTGGGTCCAGTTGCAGGGCCTTGCTGGCGGACTCCTTTGCGATGGGCAGAAACTCCCGTCGCAGCAGCATCCGGGCTGAAAGCAGGTACGCCGACGCGGACTCTGGAGGGAATTCGTACTGCGCTGCAAATGCGCGTCGGGCATCGTCGTAGCGGCGGGTGTCCAGATAACACAGCGCCAGCACGTAGCTCGGATCGACCTTGCTCTCCGAGTTCCACGTCTGCGCCCCTTCGAGGAGCGGAATTGCGGCTGCCGGCCTGCCCATCCGGAACAGCGTCAATCCACGCATCTGCGCCGCCTCCTGGTCCTTGGGATCCTGCACGATCGCCGCTGCAAACGCAGCGTCCGCCTCCGCCAGCTTCGACTGGGAATAAAACGCCAGTCCCCGCAGGCGATCGACAGACTTCGCCAACGGATGCGCCCCAGCCCCCGCCGCCAGTTGCTGCAACGCCTCGGCGGCATGACCGCTATCAATTAGCTGCCGGATACGGGAGCTCTCGGCATCCTCCGGCGCAGACGCCTTCGAAGGCGCGCCTGCTCCGCCGGGACTAGCAACAGCAGGCGGAGCTGTCTGGGATTTGACCTGCACAGCCGCTGTCACAACACACGTTGCAAGCAGAATTGGCATGAGGCTATATCGACCAATGCCTTTGAAGATTTGAGATAAGCTCAGCATCTTGCTTCAGGGTATTGCAGAAGAAACAAGGGGAGCCGAAGCTCCCCCTTGTTTCGCGTTCGGAGCACCCGGCCCTAGAACTGGAAGCGGCCCGAGAACTGCAGTTGACGTGGGTTGGTATAGCCGCCTAGGCCTGGACCGCCACCAATCGAACCGCCGGAGGCGATGTTGCTTCCAGGGTTGCCGAAGTTGATGTGATTGAAGGCATTATAGGCATCCACGCGAAGCTGGAAGGTAAGCTTCTCCCGCAGCGAGAAGTCCTTCTGCAACGCCATATCCGCGTTGAAGAAATGCGGTCCGAAGACGCTGTTCCGGCCCGAGTTTCCGATCTGATCGAGACCGGGGGTTGTGAAGGCGCCTCCATTGTCGACCGGCGTCACGTCGTAGAAGGACAGGCCAGCGCCCGGTCGGCCTGTGACATGAGAGTGAAACCGCTTCGGATCGCCATTGACGTAGCAAGGTGCGCTCGTTCCGGCGGTTCCAGGGCAGCTCGGGGGAGCCAGAGTAAACGGCAGACCGCTCGAGTAGGTCACGACGGGGCTCAACTGCAAGCCTCCGATGATCGCGTTAACGAAGCCGTTGGTGTGATTGAAGAACTGACGGTCGCGGCCGAAGGGTAGCTGAAACAGACCATAGCCGACGACCTGCTGCTCGCGAATCGAGTCACTGCGGCCCTTGCCCGCATGCTTATCCCAAGTAGCGTAGCCATTGGCGAAGTCGAAGGCCCGCTGCCATGCGTAGTTCACGTTAAACGAGATCCCACGTGTGAAGGTCTTGGTGACGGTTGCCTGGAGAGCGTTGTAGTGAGTGTCCTGGTTATCGCCATAGTAGGTGACACCCTGACTCCAGCCACATGCCCCGGCCGGAAGACCTGCCTGGACAGGATAAAGCGGATCGGAACAGGCTGGGAGCTTGCCGGCATAGTAACGCTGGAGGAAGAGCGTGTTGGATGTAGTTCCTCCAGTGACCAGGTGTTTGCCCGCAGCTCCATTGGCAGTGCAGTTAGGACCCGCCGGGTAGCAATCGCCGCCTGCCGGATTAAACGTAAGTGCCGAGCCGGTAATGCTGTACTGCGCCGGCAGAGTGATGGCAGCCTCGTTCGGATTGGTGTTGTTGCCGTCTCCGGCACTCAGCGTGTGCGTTCCCTTATTTCCAACGTAAGCCAGCGTCATGGAGAGCGTGGGTGTAAGCGACTGCTGCACGCTGAGGTTCCACGCATCCAGGGTCGGCAGGCGAAGTGTAGTCGGACGAGACTTAGAGTTCACCGCATACCCGGGGTTTGGCAGAAGACCATTCGCCGGAGCCGCGTTGAAGCCGGGCAGGTTGGCCGGAGACGGAGCCTGCGGACCGTTGGCGAGGTTGAAAGCCGTCGCAGTGCTGTTACCGCCAAAGTTCCCAAGCGACTGGTTGGCAAGGACCGGCAGGTTCTGGGTCGCCACATGGCCGAAGATCGAACCGAAGACTCCAATATCGAAGCTGCGTCCATAGCCGGCGCGGACGACCGTCTTTTCGGTTGCTTGATACGCGACACCCAGGCGTGGATTGTAGGCATTCTTCGAGGGGCTGAAGTTCATGTTGCTCTTGACCCCGCCAACCCCAGCTACCTGGAGATAACCGGTGTCCAGATTCAGAACCGCGCCCTGGGCCTTGGTGTTGATGACCTCGGGGAAGTACAGCTCGTATCGCAGGCCGTAGTTGACCGTAAGCTTGGGAGTCGCACGCCAGGTGTCCTGGGCATAGAAGAAGTCGCGTTTCTGGAACTCCTTCGCGTTCGTAGAGGTGCTGACGTACCGGTTGTAGGAGGTCACGTTGCCTAGAACAAAGGTCGCGAAACCAAGACCGGAAGCGCCATCACCAGCCGATGTCGGTCCAGTGCCGAAGTTGTTGTTGCCTGTGCGGTCGTTGTCGCTCGGTACTCTGAGGTTTCGAGCGTACCGAAGATCCGCGCCGAACTTGACATTGTGATTGCCAAGCGTCCTGGTCCAATTGTTGACCACTTGGAATTGATCCTCCCTCTCTGTGAGAGGGCAGTTGCAACGAGTAACATTCAGACCGCCGCCATACTGCGGGCCGGTTCCCTGGCTGTTGTTGGGGTTGCCGTATGATCCAACTTCGGTGATGTTGAACAGCGGTGCTCCACTGGTGATGGGAGTACCCAGATTTTCTCCAGGGATGCCAAGCTGTGTGGCGAAGTCCACCCCGGCGTCGTACTTCTGGTTGGCAATGTTGTAACGGTAGTATCCGAGCCGGACATCGGTGACCAGCTTGGGATTGACAGCGATGTCCGTTCCCAGAGCTAGGCTGTCGTTGTGGCCCGTGGAGTTGCCGCCGTAGGATCCAAGGCCGAAGCCGGCGCCACCTGCCTCGCCGAACATTGTCTTTCCCGTGAGTGTGTCGGTAAAGCGGCTAAAGCGTCCAAAGATGTGCATGCGTTCGGAGAACTGGTCATCGACCCGGACGTCCCACTGATTACTGTTAAAACCGCCCGTGCCGCCCGCGGCATAGTTGTTATTGAGGCTGTAGGCCTCACCAGGTGCCTGGAAAGCACCGCCGTTTCTCAGGTTCGCAGTGTTTTGGGTATAAGGCTTAAGCAGCGCAAAGAGAGCGAGCGATTGTTTGGAGAGCTGCGAGGCGGGGATGATATTGCCAGCGTAGGGAACCGACTGGCCATTGATCTGCTGATAGATGATCGGCGTAGTCAGTGCGAGATTGGTACCGTTCGCTTTGTTTTTTGCCGCGTTGATACCCGCAGCGTACTCACTGAAGTCGCAGCCAGTCGGTCCGAGGCAGGTGTTGACAAGGAAAGGTGTCGGCAGAGTCTGCGAGTTCGAGATACCGACCTTCTGCCGGACACCCTGGTAGTCCCCAAAGAAGAACAGCTTGTCCTTGAAGATCGGTCCCCCAATAGATCCGCCAAACTGATTCTTCAGCGCCTGCGGTACGCCCTGGGCCTTCGATTGCGTAAAGGGATCGCGGGCAAGATTGGCAGCCGACTGGCGATAATCAAATGCCGATCCGTGAAAGCTGTTGGAGCCGGACTTGGTCTGCGCGGTCACGACCGATGCGACCGCCTTGCCGAATTCGGCGTCGAAATTCTGCGTGGTGATCTTGGACTCGGAGAGCGAGTCGATGTTCGGGTTGATGACGATAATGCCGAGGATCGGATCCTGATTGTCGGTTCCATCGAGTTCAAAGGCGACGCCGCCAAAGGCCTGGCCGTCGACCTGAATCTGCTGGGAGCCCTGCGGATTCTCGCTGGCCGCATGCGACCATCCGAGCTGCTGGGCGCCAGGCAGCAGGAGCTGGAGGCTGGTGAAGTTGCGGCCCGCAACCGGCAGATCCTGAATCTCCTTCGCGCCAAAGACGGTCGAAACGTCCGCGCGGTCGGTCTTGAGTTGGGGAACGGAATCGGCATCGACCGAGACAGTCTCGCCCGCCGAACCGGTCGCAAGCGCCGCCTCGACCTTTCGGGTAGTGTCCGCCGAGACGATCAGACCCTTCGTGCTGAAGGTCTTGAATCCAGCCGCCGTCACCGTAACGTCGTACGGATCAGGAATCAGATGATCTGCGGTGAATTCACCACTTCCATTGGCTTGAATAGTCGTCGACGTACCCTTCGCGGCGTCCGTGACGGTGACGGTCGCGTTGGGGATCAGGGCGCCTGTGGGATCGGTTACCGTGCCGACGATCGAACCGTAGACGGCCTGGCCGAATCCGCTTGTGCCAGAGGTGAACACAAGCGCGGCAAGCAGTGTGAGCGTGGCGGTGCGAAAAAGCTGAAACATGAAGCCTCCTGAAAGTGTTCCGATGAAACGATCCTGACTAAGTCGATCATTGCGTCCCGGCCTATGATTCAAGGCCCCTCCACACATAGGTGGAGACGAGATGCATTCTTTGGGTCGAGGTGAACGCTACTGGAATACATGGAGGGATGTCAACACCGGTACTCGTGCGATTCAGAGGTGGGCAGCCCAAGTTGTCATATCAATTGTTCCGATTGGAGGAAAGATCATTCACAACAGACTACTTATGACCCGCGTCGAAGCTCGCCGTCCGGGGTCTGATGGCCCAATCAGGGTGAAAGAGAGAGCCTGTATTGACCTCTTTCAAGGATCTGTCTCTGCTTGTCTGATGAGATACCGCGCACCGTTCAGCAGATCAGAACGAAAGTCGCAGGGCCCGGCTACTACAATTGGACCCTGAGATGCAACGTATTCGCCTCTTCGCGGCGCTGTTCCTGCTCTGGTCCGTTCGCGCCCCCGCTCTTGGAGGGCAGGCCAGAACCCCGGCCACAAAGACCGATGCTCCGATCACACCCGCCCGTCAGAAGATCGATGCGGCCAATACGGCGTTCAAGGTGGGCTCCGCGGCCTATACCCAAGGCGATCTCGCGTCGGCTCACGCGGAGTTCGCCAAAGTCGTCCGTCTCGCTCCAGAGGTGGGTGCGGGACACAGTGCCTATGGCGCCGTTCTGCTCGCCGAAGGCGAGCTCCGGAGAGCCGCCGGGGAGCTGGAGCGCGCGCTAAAGCTCGATCCAAACGACCTCCGAGCCATTGTCAATCTGGCGCAGGCTGACTTCCGTATGAAGGATTACGCCGCCTCCGTCGCTGCCTTCCGTTTGCTTCCCCAGCCGCTCCCCGAGCCGCCCCCCGGAGCTCCTCCCCTTTTGAGCCCCGAGGATTCCACGAGCTTCGCGGGTGCGCTCGCCGCCACCGGTGACCTCGCCGGGGCGCAGACAGCTCTTGAATCTGCCCTGCGCTCCAATCCGGGGAGCGCTCCCTTGCACGACTCCCTGGGAGCGCTTTTGGCGCAAAGGCAGCAGGCCACCGAGGCCGCCGCGGAGTTCGAAAGTGCGCTCAGACTCGATCCTGCCGTGGCGATCGCCCACTTCCACCTCGGTTCCCTGCGCCTGATCGAAGGCCGCGGCAAGGAGGCCGTCCAAGAGCTCACCTCGGCGGCAAGCCTCGACCCCGGCAATCTCACCACCGCTCTCCAACTCGGCAAAGCTCTCGATCTCGACGGCCAGGAGGCGGAGGCGATCGCGGTTCTACGCGGTGCGGCCCGGCTGCACCCCGACTCCCTGGAGGTGAAGTACGCGCTGGCTCTGGCTTTGCAGAGCGATGGACAGCCCAAGGAAGCTCTCCCTCTATTCGAGCAGGTGATCACCGCACGACCGGCCGACTGGTCCGCCCTCACCAACACCGGCCTCGCGCTGGTGCAGACCGGTGCGGCCGAGCGCTCGATTCCCGTCTACCAGCGAGCCGTCCAGGCCGGCGGCGACACCTCCACGCTTCGGGAAGACCTGGGCGTCGCCTATCTGCAGCTGAACAAGCTGGATCAGGCCATGGACGAGTTCCGCAAAGGGCTTGCACTCGACGCAGGTAACCCGCACCTTCACTACGATCTTGCTCTCGCCCTGAAGCTGAAGGACAAGACCAACGAGGCTATCCCGGAGTTTCTGCAAGCGGAGAGGATCGATCCCACCCTGCCTGACCCGCCCTTTACCCTGGGCGTGCTCTACATGCAGATGGGCCGCTTCCCGGAGGCGCGGACCGAGTTCGAAAAGGCCGTCGCACTCCGCGAGCATAATGGCGAGGCCTGGGCCCAACTGGGGAGCGTCTACAAGCAGACGGACCAGGTCGAAAAGGCGAAGTCCGCCCTGGAGCGCGCATCTCAGCTGCTCCCGGACCAGCCAGGACCACACATTTCGCTCGCGGCCATTTTCGCCCAGCAGGGGGATAGCGCCCGCGCAGCCCTTGAGCGAAAGACAGCCGCGGATCTAAGCCGGGTCGCCTATGCGCGGCAGCGGGCAGGCTTCGCTCTCGAGAGCGGACGCGCCCTGCTGAAGAAAGGCGACTTGCCCGGCGCGACCTTGCAGCTGCAGACGGCCATCGCGGCAGATCCACGCCTGGTCGAGCCTCACCTGCTGCTGGCCGATGCGCTCACCCAACAACACAAGCCCGCCGATGCCGCGCTTGAGCGCCAAAAAGCCCAGGAGCTGACGAAATCCATCTCTGGGAACACGTCCGGGTCGCCCCCGACGCGCTAACAACAATCCTCCCGCCTCCCCCGGGTCAAACCCGGATACCCTCAGCGAGAGACGAACAGGCTCTCACAAAGGAATCTCCGGATGTCGATTCTTCTCGTCTCACTCGCTCTCGCCCTCTCCGCCCCGCCCGCCGCACAGGCCACCCTGCAGCCAGCCCCGGCCGCTTCCAGCGGCGCCGCCGGGAGGGCCGCCCTCCTCTCTCCCGAGCAGGTCAATAAGCTGCTGCCCTCCTCCGTCTTCTTCCGCGGGCAGACCGCTCCGCTCCAGCTTCGCAATGCCTCCGCCGCGCGCTTCCCCGATGGGGCCATTCTGTTTGCTTCGCTGGTCGATACCTCCGGCTACTCCACCGGCGTTCGCGAGCGCTACCAGTTCTATCTCGTGACCGAGGCAGCGCTCTCCGTGGGCGAGAAGACGCTCGCTCCGGGCGCTTATGGCGCGGGCTTTCTCGAGGACGGCAGCTTCGTCATCATGGATATCGGCGGTCACGACTTGCTTCTCTCGCACACCCAGCACGACGACGCCATGAGCCGGCCGAGACCTCTGCAACTCCTCGCCGGCTCGGCCGCGCAGGAGCTTCGCCTGTACCTCGGCCGCAGCTTCGTCGTTCTGCGACGTGGGTCACGCTAAGAGCGTCGACCCGGCGCCCAAGCGCAGGCGCAGCCGTCCCGTCCCGGCTTGTGAGCTCGCCAACCGCTTCTTTATACTTGCGATTCGCCCCGACGGCGGCTCAGGAGCACTTTCGTTGATCGGATCTCGCCGCGGTTTCCTCAGGTCGCTCTCCCAAACCGCGCTTGTTCTCTCGCTCGAAGATGTCCTCTCCCTGGCGCTGCCCGCCCCCGTAGCCCTCGCCCAGCAACCGGCCAACTCGCGCCCGGCGTATGACGCGCAGCCGCACGCCGCCCCCCGGTCGATTCCCTCTCCGGTCGCCGGAACGCCCCTCGGTTTCAGCTTCATAGACGTCGCCAAGCGGTCCGGGCTCACGGCCAAGACGATCTATGGCGGCGAGCACAAGAACCGCTACCTGCTCGAAACCACCGGCTGCGGCGTCGCCTTCTACGACTTCGATCACGACGACTGGATCGACATCTTCCTCGTCAATGGAACGCGCCTCGATGGCTTCCCCAAAGGCCAGGAGCCCATCTCACGCCTGTTCAAGAACAACCGCGACGGCAGCTTCACCGACATCACCGCCAAATCCGGGATGGCGCGCTCCGGCTGGGGCCAGGCCTGCTGCATCGGCGACTTCGACAATGACGGCCTCGACGACCTCTTCGTCACCTACTACGGTCAGAACATCCTCTATCGCAACCACGGCGACGGCACCTTCACCGACGTCACCGCCAAAGCGGGCCTTGGACAAAAGACGACGCGCTGGAACTCCGGCTGCGCCTTCCTCGACTTCGACCGCGACGGCCACCTGGATCTCTTCGTCGCCAATTACATCGACTTCGACGTCAAGACCGCGCCCATTCCTGAGGTCGCCGGCTGTCAATACAAAGGCATCCAGGTGGCTTGCGGCCCGCCCGGACTCCAGGGGGGCAAGAATATCCTCTACCGCAACAACGGCGACGGCACATTTACCGACGTGTCGCAGAGCTCCGGCATCCTCGATACGGTGGGCACCTACGGCCTCTCCGTCGCGGTCGCCGACATCGACAACGACGGCTGGCCTGACATCTACGTCGCCAACGACTCGACCGCCGCGACCTTCTACCGCAATCAGAAGAACGGGACCTTTCGCGATGAGGCGATCGAGGCCGGCATCGCCTACTCGCCCGACGGCAAGCCGCAGGCCGGCATGGGTGTCTCAGTCGGCGACTACAACCGCGACGGCAACCTCGATATCGTCAAGACCAACTTCGCCGGCGATACCGATTCGCTCTATCAGAACCTTGGTGACGGAACCTTTGAAGACCGGACCTATCTGTCCGGCATCGGGGTCAACACCCGCCTGCTCGGCTGGGGCGTCGGCTTCGTCGACGTCGACAACGACGGCTGGCTCGACATCCTCGTCTCCAACGGCCACGTCTACCCGGAGGTCGACGGATCCAAGATCGACGCGCCTTATGCGGAGCACAAATACCTCTATCGCAACCTGCGCAACGGTCAGTTCGAGGAGGTCACCAACGCAGCCGGGGCCGGCATCACCGATCCCGCTCCCGCACGCGGCTGCGCCTTCGGTGACTTCGACAACGATGGCGACATGGACATCGTCGTCAACTGCGTCAACGCCGCCCCGCAGCTGCTCCGTTGCGACACCACCATCACCCGCAACTGGATCAAGATTCGAGTCGTTGGCACCAAGAGCAATCGCACCGGCATCGGCGCCCGCATCACGGTGACGGCTCTAACCGATCCAGCGGCAAAGCAGCCCCTGCGGCAGATCGAAGAGGTCCGCAGCGGCGGCAGCTACTACTCGCAAAACGACCTCCGCATCCACTTCGGCCTAGACCGGGCAAAGCGCGCCGACACGGTCGAGATCGCCTGGCCGTCGGGAGCGAAAGACACCCTCAAAGACCTCGCCGCCAACACCCTCTACGTCATCCAGGAGGGCGGCAAGATCCTCAAGACCATGCCAATGCCCGCGTCCGGCACCACTAAACCCGCAAAGCCCGCCGCATGACCCGTCGCTGCGGCAACACTCCGGGTGCCCCATCCTTTGCAGCCTCATCGCAAAGGGTGGGATCCTGCGCGCCACCGCAGTCAAAGTGGTGCCCGCCACGCCTATCACTCCTTCTCATCCTCTTCGTCGTCACCACCGTCCACGCCCAGCAACCCTACCCGCCGTCAACCGATCACCCACCCCCAGCATGGTTCGTCGACGTAGCCGCCCAGGCCGGAATCACCGTTCGCAATGTCAACGGCGGCGTCGAATCCAAGCGCTACATCATCGAATCGACCGGCTCCGGCGTCGCTATCCTCGACTACGACCGCGACGGCTGGCCCGACATCTTCCTCGTCAACGGAACCAATCTCAACCCGGTCGCCCCCGCTGCAAAGCCGTCCAGCCAGCCCACCAGCCATCTCTTCCATAACAACCACGACGGCACCTTTACCGACGTCACCGCCAAGGCAGGGCTCGTCTCGACCGGATGGGGCCAGGGCGCCTGCGTCGGCGACTATGATAACGACGGCTTCGACGACCTCTACATCACCGGCTACGGAAAGAATCGCCTCTTCCACAACCAGGGCAACGGGACCTTTCGCGAAGTGGCGGAGGCCGCGGGCGTGGCCGGCACCGGCCAAGAGTGGGGAACCGGCTGCGCTTTTGTCGACTACGACCGTGACGGCCGGCTCGATCTGATGGTTGCCAACTACGTCCACTTCAACCTGGCGAAGACGCCGAAGCCCGGCGACGAAGCCGGCTGTGTCTGGAAGGGCACCCCCGTCATGTGCGGCCCGCGCGGCCTCGAAAGCGCCCCCAACACCCTCTTTCACAACCTCGGCCCCCAGAACGGACAGGTCAAGTTTGCCGACGTAAGCAAAGCCTCCGGCATCGCCAAGACCTTCGGCCACTACTGCTTCTCCGTCTCCACCCTCGACTACAACGAGGACGGCTGGCCCGACCTCTACGTCGCTTGCGACTCCACTCCGTCCGTCCTCTATCGCAACAACCACGACGGCACCTTCACCGACGTCGCCGCCGACACCGGCGTCGCCTTCAACGAGGACGGCCGCGAGCAGGCCGGCATGGGCTCCACCGTCGCGGACTTCGATGGCGACGGCCACCTCGACATCTTCAAGACCAACTTCTCCGACGACACTTCCACCCTCTACCGAGCCAACGGCGACGGCACCTTTACCGACCAGACCCTTGCCGCCGGCCTGGGCATCAACGCCGACGCGCTCGGCTGGGGCGCCATGTTCGTCGACGTCGACAATGACGGCTACCCCGATCTCCTGGTCGCCAACGGCCATGTCTATCCGGAGGTCGACTCGGCCCGGCTGGGCGCCACCTACCGCGAACCACGCTTTCTCTACGGCAACCTGGGCAATGGAAGGTTTAAGGACCTCTCCAAAACCTCCGGCCCCGGCCTTACCGAGCCTCTGTCCGGCCGCGGTCTCGCCACCGCCGATCTCTTCAACGACGGCCGCATTGAGGCCGTCATCAATAACCTCAGCGACCGCCCCATGCTGCTCGTCAATCTCGCCCGCAACGCCAACCACTGGCTTGGCCTTCACCTCACCGGCAGGACGTCAAATCGTGATGCGATCGGCGCTCATGTCGTCGTCCACGGCAAGAGCCGATCGTGGGTCGACGAGATCCGCAGCGGCTCCAGCTACAACAGTTCGAGCGACCTCCGTCTCCACTTCGGTTTTGGCAAGGAGAGCTCCATTACCTCGATCGAAGTTCGCTGGCCCAACGGTGAGACCGAGGTCTTCCCGCCAACTCCGATCGATCGGTTCGTCGATCTTACCGAGGGCAGTGGGAAGTTGAAGACAAAGATCAACCAGCCTTGACGCCAGCAATGCCCCCGCAACTCCGGGGAGTCAAGCCGTCACAAGCAGTCATATCATTTGCCCGTGTTCAGTAAAGTCATAGCAATGATATAGTTCACGCCGAAGCCTCAAAACGACCAAAGGATGTGCATGCCGAATAGATTTCTCCCCCTCCTGCTGTCAGCGTGTCTCGTTCCCGCAAGCGCCTTTGCCCAGGCGCCGGCCCAGAATCCCGCCCAAACTACAGCCGAGGCTGCCTCCAATGCGAGCCCCGCCGCTGCTCCCTCGGACGACCAGACCTGGTGGAAGCACGCGGTCATCTACGAGATCTATCCCCGCAGCTTCCAGGATTCGAACGGCGACGGCATCGGCGATCTGAACGGCATTACGCAGCGTCTCGATTACCTCCAGGCGCTCGGAATCGACGCCATCTGGATCTCGCCCATGTTCCCCTCGCCCCAGGTCGACTTTGGCTACGACATCTCCGACTACGAGAACGTCGACCCGCAATACGGCACCCTCGCCGACTTCGACCGCCTCACCGCCGAAGCCAAGAAGCGCAACATCCGCATCGTGCTCGACATGGTGCTCAACCACACCTCCGACAAGCACAAATGGTTTCTCGAGTCGGCCAGTTCCCCCAAAAACGCCAAGCACGACTGGTACGTCTGGAACGACGGCAAGCCCGCCACCGCAGCCGGCGTCACACCCTACGAGAAGAAGTTCGAGCACGATGGCAAAGTTCCACCCAACAACTGGGTCTCGCTCTTCGGCGGCTCGGCCTGGGAGTACACCCCGGCAACCAAGCAGTTCTATTACCATAAGTTCTACAAGCAGCAGCCCGATCTCAACTGGCGCAACCCAGCTGTCGAAAAAGCCATGTTCGGCTCCATGCAGTTCTGGCTCAACCGCGGCGTCGCCGGATACCGCCTCGACGCGATCCCCACCCTCTTTGAAGACCCCCAGATGCGCGACGAGCCCGAAACCGGCGGCACCAACGCGCAGGGCGATCCCAACCTCAAACAGATCTACACCGACAACCTCCCCGAGGTCCACGACGTCATCCGCCGCATGCGCTCCATGGTGTCCAAATACCCCGGCGACCGCGTCCTTATCGGCGAGACCTATCTCCCCAACACCGCCGAGCTGGATAAGTGGTACGGCGGCGAGGCCCGGAACGAGCTCCAACTCCCGATGGATATGATCGTCGGCTTCTCGAACAAGCTCAGCGCGCAGAACTTCCGCGACCGCATCTCGGAGGTCGAGACGCAGGTGCACGGATCGCAGCCCCTGCTCGTCTTCGATAACCACGACAACAATCGCAGCTGGGATCGTTACGCCGACGGACAGCACAACCAGCAGATCGCCAAGCTGATCGCCGCGATGCTCTTCACCAGCAAGGCGACCGCCCTCATGTACTACGGCGAAGAGCTTGGCATGCCCACGTCGACGCCCACACGGGTCGAAGATGTAAAAGATCCCATCGGCATCACCGGCTGGCCCAAGGAGAAGGGTCGCGACGGCGAACGCACACCCATGCAATGGGACGCCTCCAATCCCCAGGCCGGTTTCAGCACCAACCCCAAGACCTGGCTGCCGGTTCCTTCCAACTACACCGCCATCAACGTCCAGGCGGAGCTCGCCGATCCGAACTCCCTTCTGAACTGGCATAAGCAGCTCATCGCGATGCGCCGCAGCAATCCCGCGCTCCACAACGGCGGCGTGGTCATGCTCGACATCAACAATCCAAACGTTCTCTCTTACCTCCGTTCCGCCCCGGCCGGCCAACCCTCGGTCGTCGTCTCGCTCAACATGACCGCGGAGCCGCAGACCATCTCGCTCGATCTCAAGCAGGCCGGCGCCTCCGGGGAGCATGTCAAAACCCTGATCGCGAGCGACACCTCCCTCGACTCCGAGACATCGGCGAAGTCGCTCACCTTACCTGCCTACGCCTCTTGGGTAGCCTCCGTGCAGTAAACCGTCTGTAAGCGCAGGCGCCCTGCAATGCGTCACAGCGACACAGGCAGTTGCGTCCCAGCTCCCAGCTCCACACGCTGATGAAAAAAGAGGAAAGCAGGAGCCTTGAAATCCCCGCGCATGGATCAGAGCTCTCCCCCACCGGCGGCCCAGGGCGAGCTTACGCGTCATCGGGCCATCTACGAGGAGCTCCTCAAGGAGATACGTGACGGCGTCTACAAATCCGGAGATCGCCTGGCCAGCGAGGCCGTGCTCTGCGAGCGTTTCGATGCCTCGCGGATCACTGTCGCCAAGGCCATTCAGAGCTTGCAGCACCAGGGCCTCGTCCGCCGTCGGCCCGGTTCCGGCACCTATATCGAGGCGCCCCCCGCGTCCACCGCTATGCAGTTCGGTCTGCTCATCCCCGAGCTCGGCCGCACCGAGATCTTCGAGCCGATCTGCCAGGGCATGATGCAATCGCCCCTGGGCAAATCGAACTCGCTGATCTGGGGCTACTCCGCGACCGAGGAGAGATACCAGGAGAGCGCGGCGGAAGAGCTTTGCCAACAATACATCGCGCAAAAGGTCGCCGGCGTCTTCTTCGCTCCGCTCGAGTACACCCCCAATCGGGATCTTGCCAACCGGCGCATCATCTGCGCGCTCAAACAGGCCAACATGCCGGTCGTGCTGCTGGACCGCTGCTTCGAGAAGTATCCTTCTCGCTCGCCGTACGATCTTGTCGGCATCGACAATCACCGGGCCGGATACGTCCTCACCCGGCACCTGCAGGCACAGGGCGCCAGGCGCATTCTCTTTGCCGCCAAGCCCCACTCCGCATCAACCGTCGATGAGCGGATCGCCGGCTACTTCGAAGCTCTCCGCGAACCCCCAGGGTCTTCGGGAGCGGTCTTTAGCTCGGACGTCGGCGACCCCGTCCAGGTCAGCTCCATGCTCGATACCGAACAGCCCGACGCCATCCTCTGCGCCAATGACCTCACCGCCGCCCGCCTCATGAAGACCCTCGAGTTCCTGGGCATCGCCATTCCGCGGCAGATCCGCATCGTCGGCATCGACGACGTCAACTACGCCAAGTTCCTCCCCGTCCCGCTCACGACCATCCGGCAGGACTGCGCCGAGATCGGAGCGTCGGCCATGTCCGTCATGCTGGAGCGCATCGATCGTCCCACACGCTCCCCTCGCAATGTTCTCGTACACTTTGACCTGGTCGTTCGCGAGTCATGTGGCGCCCACTGCCGGCAGAGCTCCGGAGATTGCGGCTCATAACGTGTCCGGGATGTTGAACTCGAAAGCGGCCTCAGCCAGTCTATTCACTCGTATCACTCTTCCGTATTCCCAGCGGCAAAACTTCCGTTGACCAAAGGAACTCATGAGTTCGGCAAAAAACAAGGCCCTTCTGCTGCTCGCAAAAAGCGCCACCACCGGCGCCCTCGGCGGCCTCCTCTTCGGCTTCGACACCGCCGTTATCGCCGGTGTCACCCACTCGCTCTCGCTCCAGTACCACCTGTCCGATAGCCAGCTCGGCTTCACCGTCGCCATCGCCCTCATCGGCACCGTCATCGGCGCGCTCACCAGCGGCATCCTCGGTCAGCGCATCGGTAGTCGCGCCGCCCTCCGCGTCATGGGTGTCCTCTACGTGCTCTCCGCCCTCGGCTGCGCCTTTGCCGGCTCCTGGGGTATGTTCCTCGCCTTCCGCTTCCTCGGCGGTCTCGGCATCGGCGGCTCCTCCGTCCTCGGCCCCGTCTATATCGCCGAGCTCGCACCCGCGAAGTGGCGCGGTCGGCTGGTCGGCCTCTTCCAGATCAACATCGTCATCGGCATCCTCCTTGCCTATCTTTCAAACGCCATCATCGCCCGCTTCGCCCTCGGCTCCATCGAGTGGCGCGTCCAGCTTGGCGTCGCGGTCTTCCCTGCCATCCTGTTTCTGCTCCTTCTGCTCAGCGTCCCCCACAGCTCCCGATGGCTCGTCTCCCAGAACCGCATCGACGAGGCCCAGATCATCCTTGCCCGCATGGGATCGCCCGACTCCAAGGCCGAGGTCGACGCCATCGTAGAGTCTCTCCGCTTCGAGGGCGGCCTCGAGCAGCACAGCATCTTCAACCGCCGCTACGCCCTTCCCGTCTTCCTCGCCATCTCCATCGGCCTCTTCAATCAGCTCAGCGGCATCAACGCCATTCTCTACTACCTCAACGACATCTTCGCCAGCGCCGGCTTCAGCTCCGTCTCCTCAAATACGCAGGCGGTCGGCATCGGTCTCGCTAATCTCGCCGGCACCGCCATCGGCATCTCCATCATCGACAAGCTCGGCCGCAAAACCCTCCTTCTTATCGGCTCGGTCGGCACCTGCCTCTGCCTCGCCGGAGTCGCCTGGGTCTTCGCCACCAACTCCCACCTCAAGCTCCTGCTTCCCCTGCTCGTGGTCTTCATCGCCTTCTTCGCCGCCTCCCAGGGCGCGGTCATCTGGGTCTATCTCAGCGAGGTCTTCCCCACCAACGTCCGCTCCAAAGGCCAGAGCCTCGGCTCCTCCTCCCACTGGATCATGAACGCCGCCATCGCCTGGACCTTTCCCATCATCGCCCGCCACTCCCGAGCCCTGCCCTTCGCTTTCTTCGCCAGCATGATGGTCGTGCAATTCCTCACCGTCTACTTCGTCTACCCCGAAACGAAGGGCTACTCCCTCGAAGAGATGCACCAGCACATCGGCGCCCACTAGCGGTGTCCGAGCCATCTAGAAATCCTGCTGCGGGCGTCACATTGTTAGTGACGTTACAGAAAATGACGGGCAGCTTATTGAAGAGGGACCGTGGCGTGTTCGGATCAACGTAGAGGACGGACCAGAAATGCAAACGCAGTCGGTGTTCCCGCGTCTCGGCGCACCTACAATCACTCACTTCTATTGCTGGACAGTGACGAGACTGAAGCGTTTCGGTTGAATCAAGTGGCAGCCAAAGATGGAATGCACGATGCCGTCCTGGCGATGGGCTGGTTCTATCTCAATGGTGTGGGGGTCGAGATAAACGAACAAGCGGCCCTTCGCTGGTACAAGAAGAGTGCTCGCCAAGGAGACGCACGAGCAATGTTCAGCCTTGGGCAAACAGCCTATTCGTGGCATGACTACTCCGACGCGTTGCTTTGGTTTACTAGGGCGGCCGCCAAAGGCCATCGGCGTTCAGATTTTTGGATCGGCAAGCTATATTGGCGGGGTCAGGGCGTGACAGAGGACCGGGGCGAGGCAGATAAGCACTTTACGCGCGCGGCCTCGAAAAAGCTTCCTGAAGCTCAACGAACTCTGAGGTACATCGCATTCCTCGCCCGACATACGCCGTCTGGACACTAGATAATCTGTGGGCGAGAACATTCCCGGAATTCTTCCTTATCGGAACGATACCTCTCGATCCTGTGATCAATTCTTGTTGTCCTTGCATAGCGACCCTTAGGAATGCCTACGGCTTCACCGCTCCGGCAACAACCGCAAATAAACCCCATTCGTCCACCCAAATCCGGTCGAGTTCAGCTTGTACCCCGCCGTCACCAGCACCGTCGTACTCCCCGTCTCCACGTTGTATTTCTCCCGCACCGTGCCATCCCGCAGATAGTTCGCCTCCACCGTCGCCCTGAACTCGTCGGCCAGCCGGTCCCCATCCGCCTTATACCCACTCCCCCGAAGCCCAACCACCGCAAACCAGACCTCCGGAGCCCACCCAAACGGCCGGTCCCACTGCATCCCCGAGATCGTATCGCTCATCGCCAGACCATGCTCCGCCTCCAGCCGTGGCAGCGCCTTCTGCACTCCCTGCGCCTGCACCGGCGAAGCCAGCCCCGCCCACAGCGGGTAGAACACCGACGTGTACAGATAACTCGATCGCTTCGCCGTCGTGAAGTCGTAGTCCTCGTATAGGCCCGTTGGCGCGTCCCACAGATATTGATTGATCGCGGCCTTCCGCGCTGCCGCCTTCCGAATCCACTCCGCCGCCTCGCCCTTCCTCCCCAGCTCCTTCGCGAACCCCGCCAGGTCCAGCTCGTACTTGTAGAGCAGGCTGTTCAAACACACCGGCGCAAAATGATGGGTGGACCCGCTGAACGGACCGAACCGGAAGCTCGTGTCGAAGCCCGACTCCCGCATCGCCCGATCGCCCTCGTAGAAGTCCCGGCTTAGTCTCATCCCATCCACCTCGGCGTGCGCGCACACTGCCGTCAGCTTCTGGTCGCAGCTCGCCTCATCTCCCATCGTCGCCGGTACTAGGTACCCGCCGCCCGCCTCCTTGTGCGCCAGCATCCACCGGATCGCGTCGGGATAGTACGTGCTGTCATCCGCCATCTCCAGCACCGGCCCCTCACCCACATCGAAGTACCGCGCCAGCCCGGTCTTCCCTGCTTGGTGCGCCGGCGTCACCCACAGTCCATAATCCTTCTCGGCCGCCGCATATGCCCGGCCCAGCCACTCCTTCGACGCCTCCGGCCCCGCGCCCTTACCCGAGGCGCGACCAGCCGCATGCACCTCCCGAATCATCTCCGCCAGCAGCGGCGGCTGCGATCGCGTCAGAAAATAGGTCCGGTTCGCATTCAGCACCGCCCCATAGTTCTCGATCTCGAACTCGAAGTTCTCGACCATCCCCCGCGCCATATCCGCGCGTCCATCCGCCACCAGCCCGAGAATAATGAAGTAGCTGTCCCACCCATACATCTCGTTGAACCGCCCACCCGGCACCACATATTTGTTCGGCAGATACAGCAGCCCCGGCCGCTTCAGCTCCTGCGGCATCACCTCACCCAGATGCGTGATCCGCCGCGGCAGCCGCGCCACTTCCACGCCGCACGCTGACTTCAGCGCCGCGACCGCTCGCGGCACCGGCATTCCCGCCGGAAGATACAGCAGCGGAGCAGTCGTCACCTTTACATCCCGCAGCGACTTGCAGTCCACCATCGATCGCGACAGCGTATCCCAGGCCTGGTGCATATAGTCGAGAATCGGCACCGTCGCCGTCATACTCGGCGCCGAACTATCGAGCACCGCCGGCGCACTCTGCCCCACCGCATACCCCGGCATCACCATCGCAACCGACAGAGCAACCACCCGCCAGCACTGACCCATCGCTCGACCCCGCATCACTTCGACCATCCCACCACAACCTTCCTCGTCACAAATCCTTCCCCCGCCGGCATCGTCACTCGCAGCACATCGCCCATCTGCGCCACACCATCCATCACCACCCGCGACGAAGCAACATTCCGCCGCACAGACAGCTCCACCACACTGCCACCCATCCCCTCCACCGTCAACCGCGCCCCATTCGCGTCATAGCTTTCATCCGTCACCCGAGCCTGCTCCGTCGCCGCCCCCGGCAGCGGAAGCCCCTGCGCCGCCATCCCGATCTCCACCCTCGGCAGCGGCAGCTCCACCCGATGCTCCCGCGCCGCCCTCTCCCCGCACGTCTTCCCCTCCGGGAGACTCAAGCACAGCACCGCATCCCGCTCCCCGCGCGCAGTCACCACCATCCGCCCTCGCTCCCGCCGCATCGTCACCGTATACAGATCCTCGCCCACCCGCACACCGCGCATCTCCGCCCCATCCCACGTCACCGGCAGCTTCGGCGCTACCGTCATCGCATGCCGCATCGCGTCCACCTCTACCCCGAACATCCCGCGCACCGCTGGCGCCAGCGTCATCGCCGAAGACCACAGCTGATGCGAGCTGCTCCGCCCCAGCGGCTCAAAGAACGCGCCCGAGATCACCTCCGTCACGAATCCCGGATCCTGAGCCCACGTCAACCCCACATTCTGCATCAACGTCCGATACCCCGCCATCGGCCGCCCTCCGCGATACTGCGCCATCGCCGCCCACCCCGTAAACAGCGGCCACACCGTCCCCTGGTGATACGCCATCGGGTCGTACACCGCCGTCGTATCTCCGACCGCCCGCACCCCCCAATCCGTCGCAAAGTGCGGCCCCGACCACTGCGACAACATCGGCCCGGCCTCCGGCAGACCGCGCGCCGAACTCCACAGCGCCACCGAAGGATAGACACTCAGCGTTTTATCGTAGCTCCCATCTTTATTCATGCTGAACGCATACGTCCCATCGGCCTGCCGGTACTTCGCCACCACCCCCGCGATATGCTCCGCATCCGTCTTCGCCCGAGCCCCAAGCGCTCCATCCTGCATCCACCCCGCCATCTCGCCGATCGCCCGCGCCGCACTCTCATCCAACGCCGCCAGGTACAACTCCTGATGCGGCTGCCCCGCCGCCCACTGCTCCACCCACCCCGTTCCCTCGCTGTTGTCGTACACCCCGTCCCCGTCCGAGTCATGCGCCCGCTCAAACGCATACGCCCGCTTCACCCCGTCCCAGTGCGCCCGCAAAAATTCCATGTCCCCCGTCGTCCGCACGTAATCCGCCACCGCCATCACAAAGAGCGGAGTCGCATCCGCCGCCGCATACTCATACCCGAAGTTCGACCACTGCATCTCCCCCGTCAGCCCTGCCGCCGTCAACGAAAACTCGTGCATCATCTTCCCGTCCGCCCTCTGCCGTCGCGCCAGAAACTCGAGCGCGCTCTTCGCCAGCCCACCATCCCCATAGCTGTCGATCGCATACATTGACCACAGCGTATCCCGCCCGAAGTACCACCCAAACCCCGGCCGCGCCGAATCGAACGACGGGTACCATCCCGCCACCAGCCCCGTCTCCCCCGCCGTCCGCACCCTGCTCTGCTCGATCGCAATCTCCGCCCACCGCAGCGCCTTGTCAAACATCGGATCCGGCGTCTTCACCGTCAGCCGCGTATCGAAAAAATGCGCATAGAAGTCTGACGTCTCCCTATAGACCGCAGGCAGAGCCGCCGCCTTCGCCACCAGCTTCCTCTCCATAGCCGCCAACGCTGCCGCAGAGTTCTTCTCTCCCGCCCCACTCACCTCCGTCACCATCGGGAAGTATTTGCCGCCATCTTTCGCCGGGTCGAATTTCACCTTGAACTCCACCGGGAACCCCTGCGGCCGCTCCTGATAAGGCGCCATCACCCCCGCCACCGCACCCGGCATCGCCACCATCCCAAAGGTCCCAGGATTATCCGTCGACAGCACATACCCGCCGCCCGTCCCCATCGCCACCCAGCTCGCCGAAGGCCGTCCAAACTGCGGCGCCGGCCACTCCTCGACCATCGACGGTTCAAACGAAATTGTAACCAACGCCGGCTTGATCGCCGCAATCTCGAAAAAAACCTGCGCCCCCGTTACTGTATCTGTAACCCCCGCCGGCACAAACATGTGCTGCCGCACCGTGATCGCCGCATGAGCGTAGGTGATCGTCGTATGATCCGGGGCAACTTCAATCTCCGCCGCATGCGCCGTCAGGTCGATCGGCACCGGATACCCGTCGATCTCCGCCTTCAGTCGCAAGCCGGTCAGCATCTTCGTCGGAAGATCCCACACCTCCACACTCCCGTTCTGCAACCCCAGAATCGCCCCCGTCGCTCCCGTCACCGTAAACGGATGATCCGCCTGGACCGCCTGCCGTATCGCCATCTCACTCTTCGCCAACGGAAACCGCGGCGTCGCCTCCAGGCTCACCTGCGCCGAAGCCGTTCCGCAGATCAGCACCAACGACCCGCAAACCAGCGGCGCCCATGCCCCACCCAGCGCCCGTACTCCAACCCGAATCCCTCGCTCCATCAGCTCAACGCCCTCCACTCGACTCACGCCAGCGAGCACACACCATAGTGCTCCACACCGCCGCATCTCTGCCCATGTATTTCCCGCGGCCTCACCGCCGGAATCGCACGCCGGCCATCACCGTTCGCGGCGTCCCCAGCGTCAGCACCGGCGTCCGCCCCGCCTCAATCGCCCGATCGTAAAGATTCTGCGCCGACGCATACACCACCCACCGCTCGCCGAAGCCGTGCTCCGCATATGCCCCCATCTGCGTATAGCTGTGCAGCTCAAACGTATTCGCCGAGTCGTCATACTGCCGCCCGCTCGTCCGCACATCCAACGCCAGCACACCCAGACCATCACGATGAAATCGCACCTGCACCGTCGCCAGATTCCTCGGCACCTGCGCCGTCCACTTACCCTCCAGCGTCCGGTCCGACTGGAATCGCGTCACCGTCGACACCGCAAACTGATACCCGCCCGTCACTCCCACCCATCGCCCAACTCCGGGAACAGCCCGCAGCTCCCACTCCGCATTGATCCCCCTGCTCTTCAGCTGCCCGAGATTCTGCCGCTTCAGCAACGTCATCGTCGCCGTGGAACTCACAAACACCGATGCCACCGGCCGGTTCACCTCCGTCCAGAAGTAGCTCGCGCGCACGGATCCGTCCCGGCCCGCGTTCACCAGCCCTCCCAACTCGAAACCTGTCGCCCGCTCCGACCGCAGGCTCGCATTCGCCAGCGTCGTCTGCTGCCCCACCTGCCCCGTCCGATACAGCTCATACAGGGTCGGCCCACGAAACGCACGAAACACCGATCCCGTCAACGAAACGCCCCCGCCTACCTGCTTCACCAGCCCCAGCCGTGGATTGAAGACAGTCTCTTCAATCTTCGGCAGCACTATCCCGGACCCGCCCGCCTGCCGCGCATCGAAGCTTCGAAAACGGTCCACCCGTCCCGACAGCGCCGCCGACCACCCCTCTGCCATCCAACTCCGTCGCCCGCCCGAACGCAAGCCCGGCTGCCACAACACCTCCCCGTACCCGCCCGCATCCCGCTGCCGCGCACTTACCGAAACCGTCGTCTGCGCCACTCCCCGAGCAACCGCCGTCTCCGCATCCGTTCCCCGCGTATCCAGAACGTCCGCTCCCGCGACCAGGGTGAACGCCCGCACCTCCCGCGCCCACTGCGCCGCTCCTCCCATCTGCTGCGACGGCGTCTTCTGCAGCCGCGTCAGCTGCTCCGTCGCCCGCTTCGGCCCAATACTCGAGAAGCTCTGCCGATACCCCTCGTCCTCCCCATACCCGCGCACAAACACCCGGCCAGCCTCTCCCGCCGTCCAGTCCGCTCCCGCCTGGTACCGCCAGATCCGTGTCCCGTTCGTCTGCACCGGCGTCCCGTTCCCGCGCGCCTCGTTCAGCAGATTTCCTCGCACAAACACATCCCCGTCTTCCCCAATCGTCCGCCGGAGCTCCACCCGCCCGCTCTCGGAGTGCACGTTTGACGCCGTATCCACCACCCCGCGAAAGGCCGGCGCAGTCAAAATGTAACCATTCGTGTCAAACACGGTCGCTGCAGCCAGACCCGCCCACCTACCCGCCGCCTCCGTCGCCAGCCCATTTAGCGAAAACGTATCCTTCGTCGCCCCCGCAACATCGAACGCCACGCCCCTCACCTGCGGCACCACCGGCATCACCTCGATCACGCCGCCGATCGCACTCGATCCGTATAGATCTGAAGCCCCGCCCCGCACCAGCTCGACCGACCGTACCGCAAGCTGCGGAATCTCATTCCAGTGGATCCATCCACCAAACGCATCGTTCAGCGGGACCTGGTCGCTCAGCACCAGCGTCCGGCTCGGCGCCGTCGACCCAAGCCCGCGCAAGGACGTTCCCTCGGTCGTCGGATTCGCCACCCACGACCCCGTTCTCCGAAACAGTTGAAACCCCGCCACCTGGCGCAGCCGGTCATCCAATGCAAATCCCGGCGCCTCCGCCAGATCCCGTCCGCTCAACGTCCGAACGCTGCTTGCACTAGCATCGAGCGCCAGCGGCGTTCGCGCCGCCGTCACCTCCACCCGCTCCGCAACCCCCGCAGGCTGCAGCACCACCGTCGTTTCCCCGCCACTCGCGATTGCGGTCGTTGCCGTCCCGAAACCCTCTCGCTCCGTCACCAGACGCGCGCCCCCTCCGTCCGGGATCGACATCGACCCGCACCCATCGCTGCCCGTCATCACCGCCGAGCCCACGCCGCCAAGCGTCAGCTTCGCCCCCATCACCGCCCGCCCGCCGCTATCCCGCACGCAGACATGCAAACGCCGCCCATCCGCGAGGCAGCAAAGGCCGTTCACCATCAAAATCAGCGGCAGCATGGATGCGAGACGACGCACTCCCTTATCCTAAGGCAGCAGAGCGGCACCGCATCGATCGACAGCTTCGACGCGCCCAGGCGACCCGCCGCCCTTAAACCCGATCCCTAGACCCCGACGCCTTGGTACCCAGAACCCATCAGGCTGGCCGCAGCCGCATCGTGCTACTCTTCCTCCAAGCGCCCCACCATGCCCCTCTCGCGCCGCCGCTTCTGCTCCGTTGCCACCGCCCTCGCTGCCTCCCGCCTGCTCCGCGCCAAAGGCCTGCTCCACGCACAGGATTTGCATCCGGCCCTACCCACCTCTCGTCCCGACGTCGCTTCCATCGATCACAACAGGATCATCGCCGCCGCCGACCGCTTCCTCGTGCAAGCACCCGACCCCCTCACCGCCCACCCCGCCCCGCACGCCGCCGGGACATCCCATGAGTTCGTCTCCGAGCTAGACCAGCCTCCATCTACTTCTCCATCCATTCCTCCCGCACCCTTCCCCGTACACCGCGACGCCCTGCTCCAGTTCACCCTGGCCGTCCCCGCTCTCACCGCCGCCTGGCTCCTTACGCACACCTCAGCCCCAGGTAACTCAGCACCAGGCCCCTCAGCGCCAGGCTCGGCCGAGCGCTACGCCCAGCACGCCGTAAAGCACCTCCACGCCTGGTTCATCGAGCCCTCCACCCGCATGGAGCCCTCGCTCAACTTCGCCTCCATCACCCCCGGCGCCGGAGGCCACCCCGACGGCATCGCCGAAACCTCCAGCCTCGCCGAGGTCGCCCAGGCCATCCCCTTCCTCGCCCGCTCCGGGGCTCTCTCCCCAGAAGACCTTTCCGCCCTCAAAGCCTGGTTCGCCGCCTTCCTCGGTTGGCTCACCACCGCACGCCTCGCAGGCCTCGCTCGCGACCGCAAGGACCACGTCGGCAGCTCCTGGCTGCTGCAATGCGCCGCATACGCCCGGCTGCTGGCCGACGAGACCGCCCTGGCCGACCTCCGTCACCGCTTCAAGACTGTCACCCTCCGCGCGGAGATCCTCGGCGATGGCAGCTTTCCCCACGAGCTCACCACCCCCACCCCCTACCGCAACTCGCTCTTCAATCTCGACCTGCTCGCCGCCGCCTGCGACCTGCTCTCGACCCGCTTCGAAAGTCTGTGGGACTATCAGCTGCAGGATGGCCCCGGGGTCCGCGTCGCCATCGCCCGCCATGCGCCCTACATCGAGAACCGCGGCGCCTGGCCCTATCGCGCCGACCCCCGGCTCTTCAACGATCTGCCCTGCCGCCGCCCGGCGCTGCTGTTCGCCGCCCGCGCCTATCAGCGGCCCGAGTACGCCAGCCTCTGGCGCTCCCTCAACCCCGATCCCACGGACCCCGCCATCCTCCGGACGTTCCCCATCCGCCAGCCAGTCCTTTGGGTCACGCGCCCGCAGCCCTAAGCATCCGCACGCCTCGCAGCCCTAAGCATCCGGAGCCGCCACTGCGGCCGAGCGCTCCCTGTGCCCCCGTACAATCTCCAGGTACCTCCGCGCATTCTCGGTGATCGACGCGTGCCGGCCCTCCGCCAGCGCCCTCGCATCCATCAGGTCCGCCCCCACCCCCAGACCGAACGCTCCAGCCTCCAGAAACTCCAGTGCCGTCCCCAGCGACACTCCGCCCGTCGGGATCATCTCCACCTGCGGCAGCGGAGCCTTCAACGCCCGGATGTACTTCGCTCCGCCCATCGCGCCCGCGGGAAACACCTTCACCACATCCGCTCCCGCCTGCCACGCCGTCACAATCTCCGTCGGCGTCAACGCCCCCGGCAGCACTGGAATCGAGTACCGCTGGCACATCTCGATCGTCCGCACATTCAACGCCGGCGACACCACAAACCGCGCCCCCTCCAGGATGCACATCCGCGCCGTCTCCGGGTCGAGCACCGTCCCCGCACCCACCAGCATCTCCGGCCTCTGCTTCCGCAGCCGCCGCATCACCTCGATCGCACCCGGCACCGTCATCGTAACCTCCAGCACCGTCACCCCGCCCGCCGCGATCGCCTCTGCCAGCTCCATCGCCTGCTCGACACCGTTTGCCCGCAGCACCGGCACCAACCCAATCTCCCGCAAAGCGCGCATCGTCTCCAGCTTCTGCATTCACCCAACCTCCGCCAGCACTACAGCTGTCATCATCGCCGCTATCCCCTTCTCCCCGTTCTTGCCTGTCCCTTGCTCTTTTCCTATTCCCTTGTTTTATTCCTGTTCCTTGCCTTGTTCCTGTTCCCTGTCTTGTTCTCCCCTACTCCCTGCCTATTCCCTACTCCCTGTTTACGACTCTACCGCTCCACCCCCGCCCCACCCCCACCCATCAACCGCTCCACCTCACCCACTGTCGCCATCGACCCATCCCCGGCCGTCGTCATCGCCAGGGCCCCATGCGCCACGCCGCAGTTCAGCGCCCAGGCTATCCCCCGCCCTGCCAGCAAGCCGTAGATCAACCCACTCGCAAAGGAGTCCCCGCCACCCACCCGGTCCAGGATCTCCAGCTCGTCGAACCGCATTCCCTCATGGACCGCGCCGCCAGCATAGGCGAATGCTCCCCACCCGTTCCGGTTGGCCGTTTGGGTCCGCCGCACGGTGCTCGCGATCACCTTGATCCCCGGAAACTCGGCCACCACACGCTGCGCCATCGGCCCAAAGCTCTCTGCCGTATGCCACACCGGGCGGTGCGCCGCCTCGCCCAAGGTTGCGGCCACATCGCCCTCATGCCCGAAGAGCACATCCACCATCGGCATCAGGGATCGATTCACCTCAACCGACCCCGCGCGCCCGCCGCGCCCCTTCCACAGCGATGGCCTGTAGTTGCAGTCGAAGCTCACCACCACCCCATGCCGCCGCGCCGCCGCCATCGCCTCCCGCACCACCTCGGTTGAGTTCGCCGCCAGCGCCGCCATCACCCCCCCGGTATGGAACCAGCGCACGCCCGCGCCAAACACCGCGTCCCAGTCCACCTCACCCGGCCGCAGCTGCGAGATCGCCGTCGCCCCGCGATCCATCATGCCCATCGCCCCACGCACCCCAAAGCCGCGCTCCAGAAAGTAGACGCCGTTCCGGGCCTCGCGTCCAACCCCGTCGAACGGCCTCCAGATCAGGTGCGAGAGATCCACCCCTCCCTGCAGCATCAGATCCTCGACCAGGCGCCCGACCGGGTTATCCACCAGCGCCGTCACGACGCTCGATCGCAGCCCAAAGCACCGCCGCAAACCTCGCGCGACGTTGTACTCGCCCCCACCCTCCCACACCCGAAAGCTCCGCGCCTGCGAGATCCGGCCCTCTCCCGGATCGAACCGCAGCATCACCTCCCCCAGCGCCACCAAGTCCCACCGGCACGCCCCGGCTGGCGGAATACTCAGCCCCGCCGCGTCGCTCATCCCCGTCCCGCCCTCTCCCGTCCCGCCTTCTCCCGCCTCGCTCATCGCAGCCCCGCCCGTTCCGCCGGATTCCATATTTTTGTCCCCATCACGAGATCCTCCAAACCTTCCGTTTGCCCGCCGCGATCCCACGAGTCACCCCGCGCAACGCGTCCCCAAACCATACGAAGCACCCGTTCTACGGTCAACAACAACATAGCGGGCAGTAGCCGATCTCCTGAATCGCTTCGTCCGCGTCTCGTCAACCATCGCGATCTCCAGGACTCGAAGTCCGCTCAAGTATCGCAGGCCACCAAAGCAGTACCATCCCTCCATGCCGCGCATCCCCTTCGCCGAGCTCGTCGACACCCTCACCCAAGCCACCCTCGACCTCGGCCTCGGGCCGGAGCGAGCCGCGCGCTGCGCCCGCATCTTCGCCGAAAGCTCTCGCGACGGTGTCCAGTCTCACGGCCTTAACCGCTTCCCGCGCTTCGCCGCCATGGTCCGCAACGGCGGCGTCGACGTCCACGCCACGCCCTCGCTCATAGCCTCCGCGGGAGCCATCGAGCGCTGGCACGGCCACCGCGGCGTCGGCAATCTCAACGCCCAGGACTCCATCGAGCGCGCCATCGCACTCGCCCGCCAGCATGGTATCGGAGCCGTCGCACTCGCCCACACCAACCACTGGATGCGTGGTGGGAGCTACGGCTGGCACGCCGCCGATCAGGGGCTGTTGGCCATCTGCTGGACCAACACCGGCCGCAACCTCCCCGCCTGGGGCGCCACCTCCGCCACCCTCGGCAACAACCCGCTCGTCCTCGCCATCCCCCGCTCGCTCCCTGGCGGCAGCCACGCCGGCGCCCCCCACGTCGTCCTCGATATGGCCATGAGCCAGTTCTCCTACGGCCAGCTCGCCAGCTACGCCCGCCGCGGAGATCAGCTCCCCGTCCCCGGCGGCTACGACGCTGCCGGCAACCTCACCCAGGACCCCGCCGCCATCGAGCAGACCTTTCGCGCCCTCCCCATCGGCTTCTGGAAGGGCTCCGGCCTCGCCCTTACCCTCGACCTCTTCGCCGCCGCCCTCTCCGGCGGAAGCGCTACGCACCAGATCTCCGCCGACCCGCTCCAGGAGACCGGCCTCTCACAATTCTTCCTCGCGATCGATCCCGCCCGGATCGGCGACGCGGCCGAGGTCGATCGCATCGCCCGTGACCTCATCGATGCCCTTCACGCAGCTCCCCGCACCGACCTCGCAACCGCCCCACGCTACCCCGGCGAAGAGACCTTCCGGCTCCGCCACGAAAACCTCCGCCTCGGCGTCCCTGTCGACGAAGCGATCTGGAACGAAGTCAAAGCCCTCACCTCCACCCCACCCCCTAACCCCTAACCCTTATCCCCGAACCCCAACTCGCCGTCATCTCGACCGAAGCAACGCAGCTTCATCGCGCTGCGTAGTGGAGCGACCCCTGTATTTCGCTCTTTGCCCTGCCGCGTGGCCCACCCTTTGCGGCATCTCGCAAAAGGGTGGGTCGTCGAGCCGAAAGGCTCGACCGTCTCGCACCCCCACCTCGCATCCAACTACAATCGACACCAGATGGACCTCGCCGAAAAATCCGCGCTCCTACACCAAACCCTGCGCGAGCTCGGCAGCCTCCTCGTCGCCTACTCCGGCGGCACCGACTCCGCCTTCCTCGCCTACGCCGCCCATCAGGCCCTCGGCACTCACACTGGAGGCCCCGGCATGCTCGCCGTCATCGCCGATTCCGCCTCCCTTCCGCGCGCCGAGCTCGCCGCCGCCCTCGCCTTCACCGCCGCTCACGGCATCCCCACGCACATCCTGCAAACCCAGGAGCTCGCCAACCCCGACTACCAGCGCAACGACGCCGGCCGCTGCTTCCACTGCAAGGACGAGCTCTTCACCCAAATGGAGTACTTCCGCTCCGCTCGCAACTTCGCCCACATCGCCTACGGCATGAACCTCGACGACCGCGCCCCCGACGTGGCCGCCTTTCGCCCCGGCCAGCAGGCCGCTGCACAGCACGGAGCCCTCGCCCCCCTCGTCACCGCCGAGCTCACCAAAGCCGAGATCCGCACCCTCGCCCGCGAAGCCGGCCTAACCCTCGCCGACAAACCCGCCAGCGCCTGCCTCTCCTCCCGCATCGCCTACGGCCTCCCCGTCACCCCGCAGCGCCTCCTCCAGGTCGAGCAGGCCGAAGCCGCCCTCCACCAACTGGGCTTCCGGGAGGTCCGCGTCCGCCACCACGGCGACCTCGCCCGTATCGAAATCGCCCGCCAAGACCTCTCCCGAGCCCTCGACCTCCCCACCCTCGACGCCATCACCGCAACCCTGAAAACGCTCGGCTTCCTCTACGTCACACTCGACACCTCCGGCTATCGCACCGGCAGCATGAACGCCGTCCTTCCCTCCTCCGCCATCACCCCCGCCCGCTGAGAGGCCGGTTTCGCCAGCCTTTCGGTGCCAAAAATCAGCGCACGGCAACAGAATCTCTTAGGCGGGAGAAACGGTCTACGAGCCTTGAGGAGCTATGGTCTTCGTCAGCTTGACGCGTCTCAGAATTAGGTCGTTCCGTTTTGTTCCATTCTTTGCGTTTCAAACGTTCCGCTCGCTCGGGCAGGTAAGGAAGTCTCCTGGCTTTCAAATTGGTGCGCTTCTGGCGGACCGAAGCTGGACCTTCTGGACGATGACAGCATGGGACACACAGGAAAGCATGCGTACGTACATGATTTCGGGTGCACACAAGCAGGCGATGCCGCATCTTCTCGAATGGTGTGATGAAGCTTCCGTAGCGCATTGGACCCAGGCTGAAAGCATCCTCCCGTCTTGGACCGAAGCTGACAGACGTATGCGTGAGCAAGGCCGTATCTCCAAGGTGCGACACCCAAGTCCTCAGCACGCGAGCTTAAGCTTCCGAACGCCGCGTACGTCGGCATCAGGACCGATTCGGCCGCTGTGACCCGGCGAAGCGAACTCGCTGGCCCTCAGCTGGAACTGCTCAACCAGAGCACTGCCTCAATCCCAACAGAGCGCATCCTTGTCCACACCATCAGCCTTGAACCCCGCCCCACCCTCCACGCTCGTCCACATGAAACAATGACCACCATGCGCCTCGCCTACCTCGACTGCTTCGCCGGCATCTCCGGCGATATGTTTCTCGGAGCCCTCCTCGACGCCGGCCTCCCCCCAAGCGTCCTCCACGAAGCCGCCGCCGCCCTCGATCTCGGCGTCACCCTCAACCTCGAAACCGTCGACCGCTCCGGCATCACCTCCACCAAAGTCCACGTCCTCGAACACGGCCACCTCGCTGAAGCCAGCACCCACACCCACGAGCACGCGCACGAGCACACCCACGCCGAAGCTCACACCCCCGAGCGCAATCACAGCCACACCCATACCCATACCCACGAACACACCCACAGCCCGGAGCACACCCACGAACCTGCCGAGCAGCAAGCCCACACCCACGGCCGCTCCCTCACAGTCATCCGCGACCTCATCCGCTCCTCCCCCCTCGCCGATCCCGTCAAAACCCTCGCCCTCCAGGCCTTCGAACTCCTCGGCCACTCCGAAGCCAAAATCCACAACGTCCCCCTCGACCAGATCCACTTCCACGAAGTCGGCGCCGTCGACGCCATCGTCGACATCGTCGCCGCCAGCGCCGGCATCCACGCCCTCAACACCCAGTCCATCTCCGAGACCGGCGAGCCCCTCCAATGGCACTGCTCTCCGCTAAACGTCGGCGGCGGCATGGTCCAATGCGCCCACGGCAACTTCCCCGTTCCCGCGCCGGCAACCGCCGACCTCCTGCGCGGCCTCCCCACCTACTCCGCCAACATCCAGAAGGAGCTCGTCACCCCCACTGGCGCAGCCATCCTTCGCGCCCTCGCCCCTACCTTCGGCTCACAGCCCGCCATGCGCTCCAGTCAGATCGGCTACGGCGCCGGCACCCGCAACCCCAAGGGCTTCCCCAACGTCCTCCGCCTCACCCTCGGCGAAGCCATACCGCTCCCCGAAGCACACCGCGCACCCGCCGCCGCAAACCACGCGGTCATTTCGACCGGCGCAGCCACCGCAACTGAGAGACCCCTGTCTGTCGATTCAGCGACGAATTCCGCTCCAAAGCACCCCCACACCCTCGGCTCGCCCGCCAGCTTCGGCGAAGGCTTCCACAGCCACACCGCCCACACCGACCTCGTCACCGTGCTCGAGACCGCGCTCGACGACCTCAGCCCCCAGATCCTCGCCCACGTCACCGAGCAAGCATTTGCGCTTGGAGCTTTGGACGTCATGACCACCGCCGTCGGCATGAAGAAGGGCCGCCCCGGAACCCTCATCACCATCCTCACCGGCGACGAACACAGCCCCGCCCTCGAGCGCCTCCTGCTCCGCGAAACCTCCACCCTCGGCATTCGCATCCACCAGCAGCGCCGCATCTGTCTCGCGCGCCATCACACGACCGTAACGACCCGCTTCGGCGATATCCGCATCAAGATCGGCTCTTTCGACACCGAGGCCGTAAACGCCGCGCCTGAGTTCGAAGATTGCCGCGCCGCCGCCGCCGCCGGCAATATCCCCATCAAAGAGGTGATGCAGGCCGCCATCGCCGCCTACGTCAATCTCCAGGAAACTAAATCGCCCCCAGGCCACACCTCACCCAAGCTAATACCCCAGCTCATAGCTAACCGATAAAATAGCCCGGCCATCAGCCCGCCAACCATGACCAAGACCTCCCTCCTCGATCTCCTCGCTGATGTGCAGCGCGGCTCTCTCACTCCCGAGCAGGCTTCGACCCGTCTTGCCAATCTCCCCTTCGAAGAGGTCGCCGAGCTCGGGGACATCCACGCCTCCACCCGCATCGACCACCATCGCGCCCTCCGCATCGGCCTCCCAGAGGTCATCTACGCCGCCGGCAAAACCCCCGCACAGACCGCCTCCATCTTCGCCCGCATGGCCGCCGCCGGCTCCGACGTCCTTGCCACCCGCGCCGACGCCCCCACCGCCGCGGCCGTGCTCGCCCACACCCCCGCCGCCGACTACCACTCGCAAGCCCGCGCCCTCACCCTTCGCCAATCCCCCGCCTCCGACCCGAAGGGCCACATCGCCATCCTCTGCGCCGGAACCAGCGACCTCCCCGTCGCCGAAGAGGCCGCCGTCACCGCCGAGCTCTTCAACGCCCGCGTCACCCGCCTCTACGACGTCGGCGTCGCCGGCCTCCATCGCCTGCTCGCCGTCCGCGCGGAGCTCGCCGAAGCCCATGCCGTCATCGTCTGCGCCGGCATGGAAGGCGCCCTTCCCTCCGTCGTCGGCGGTCTGGTCGCCGTTCCCGTCATCGCCGTCCCCACCTCCGTCGGCTACGGCGCGTCCTTTGCCGGAGCCGCCGCCCTCCTCGGCATGCTCAACTCCTGCTCCCCCAATGTAACCGTGGTCAACATCGATAACGGCTTCGGCGCCGCCTTCACCGCGACCCTCATCGCCCGAGCCTCCCACCGCTCCTGAATCCCGCATCACACTAACTCGGCAGAAAGACCCGGTGCCCCATCTTCGCCGCAGTCTCATCGCGCCTAAGCTGGGTCATCGTGCAGAGCACAACCGTCTCACCCCATCATCAAGGAGCACCATGGAACGCAGAGACTTTCTCAAATCCGCCACCGCCGCCAGCCTCGCCGCCGCCGCACCCGGAGCTCTCTCCCAAACCTCCGCCCCATCCAGTACCAGCTCCCCCGCCCATCGTCCCGAGGCCCCCGGCATGGTCTACCGTGAGCTCGGCACCACCGGCGAACGGGTCTCCGCTATCGGCCTGGGCGGCTTCCATATCGGCAAGCAGCCCGATCCGGCCGAAAGCGTCCGCCTCATCCGCTCCGCCGTCGACCGCGGCATCACCTTTCTCGATAACTCGTGGGACTACAACGATGGCCTCAGCGAGGTCCGCATGGGCCACGCACTTAAAGACGGCTACCGTGAAAAAGTTCTCCTGATGACCAAGATGGACGGCCGCACCAAAGCCGAGTACAGCAAGCAGCTCGAGCAATCGCTCGGCCGACTCCAAGTCGATCACATCGATCTGGTCCAGTTCCACGAGATCATCCGCATGGAAGACCCCGACCGCATCTTCGCCGACGATGGAGCCATCCACGCCGCCATGGAGGCCCGCCAGGCCGGCAAGATCCGCTTCATCGGCTTCACCGGACACAAGGATCCTGCCGTCCACCTCCGCATGTTCGAAACCGCCGCCAGGCATAACTTCAAATTCGACACCGTCCAGATGCCCGTCAACGTGATGGACGCGCACTTCCGTTCGTTCACCAACGAGGTCATCCCGGTCGCACAGAAAGCCGGCACCGGCGTCCTCGCCATGAAGACCTTTGGCGACGACTTCATCCTCCGCAGCAACACCGTCCAGCCTATCGAGGCGCTCCACTACGGCCTCTCGCAACCCGTCTCGGTCGTCATCACCGGCATCGACAAGCCCGAGATCCTCGATCAGGCCATCGAAGCCGCACGCACCTTCAAGCCGATGTCCAGGACAGAGATGGCCAGCCTGCTCAACCGCACCCGCGATGCCGCCCTCACCGGCAAATTCGAACCCTTTAAGACCACCCAGAAGTTCGACAGCACCGCTAGCAACCCCAAATGGCTAGGCTGATACCCAGGCCCGAACCCAAGTGGCTCGTACAGTCCAAGTTGCGCAGTCTTTGCTCTTCTTTCTTCGTCTCCGAGCAAAGCGAGCAACCTGCTTCTGGCTCGCCACGCTCTACTGGTTCACCCCACTCGCCAGAAAGCCCCCGTCCACCACCAGTATCTCCCCCGTAATAAAAGCCGACGCATCGCTCGCCAGAAAAATCGCCGACCCCACCAGCTCCTCGGTCCTCCCAAACCGCGCCATAGGCGTCCGCATCCGCAGCTCCTTCCCGCGCTCGCTCTTATCCAGTAGATCCGCGTTCAACGCCGTCCGAAACACCCCCGGCGCAATCGCATTCACCGTTACCCCGCGAGCACTCCACTCGACCGCCAGAGACCTCGTCAGCGCGCCCACCGCCGCCTTGCTCGCCGCATACGCTGTCACCTCCTTCAGCGACACAAACGTATTCAGCGACGCAATATTGATGATCCGACCGTACCCCCGCTCCAGCATCTGCCGCCCGAAGATCTGGCACGCCCGCAGCGTCCCGGTCAGATTGGTGTCCAGGATGTCGTTCCACAGGTCCTCCGGAAAGTCGACCGTGGGCGCGCGCTTGATCTTGCCCGCGCAGTTGATCAGGATGTCCACCTTCCCAAACTCCTTCAGCGTCCCCGCCAGCAGGGCCTCCAGCGTCGCCCGATCCGCAACGTCGCTGGTCAGCCGCAGCGCCCTCCGGCCCTTCGCCTCGATCAGCTTCGCCGCCTCGTCCACCTGTTCCGCGCGCCGCGAGCTCGCCACCACATCCGCCCCCGCCTCCGCCAGCCCGATCGCCATCGCCAAACCGATGCCGCTCGTCCCCCCAATCACCACCGCACTCTTGCCACTCAGATCAAACAACGGATGTCCCATCGATCTCCTCAAAACAAACTCCTGCAGTTGGTCCTACGTCGTCATCCTGAGCGAAGCGAAGGACCCCTGCATATTGCATTGCATTGCACTTGCTCGTTACGCCATCCTATCCCGTGAGCAACGCGCCCCCACTCCACAGCTCAGCTACTAACTCCACCCAGCTCCCCCAAAACAGCATCCACAACCTCCTCCGGACTCCGGTCGTTCACCACGTCCAGCGCCTCCCCCTCCGGCCGCTCCAGCGTCGCCAGCTGGCTGTCCAGCAGCTTCGGTGCCATAAACGCATGGTGCCGCTTCGCCAGCCGTTCCGCGATCAGCTCCTTGGAAGCCTCCAGCAGCACAAGTTTCAACGCCCCTTCCGGCATCCCCCCGCTCAGCGTCTCGCGGTAGCTCTCCTTCAACGCGGAACAAGCGAGCACGCCGCCTTTGCCCGCCGCGAACCAGCCCCGCAATATCCGGTTCAGCTCCTCCAGCCACGGCTCCCTGTCTTCATCGGTCAGCGGCTGCCCCGCCGCCATCTTCGCCTTGTTCGCCGCCGAATGAAAATCGTCTGCATCCGCGAACACCACGCCCTTCCGCTCCGCCAGCAGCGTTCCGATCGTCGTCTTTCCCGACCCACTCACACCCATCAACACAACAATCATCGCAGCCCGCCATCTAACCGCCGTCATCTCGACCGAAAGCAGCGAGCCGCCGCGTAGCAGGGAGACTCTGTTATTCGCCTTTGCCTCGCCATCGCCTCTCGCTACGCACGCTCGTTCGCTTTTGCTCTTCTCTCCCGCGCCGCGCTTAACCCCTAGCTCCCCAGGAACACCGGCCGTATATGCCGCTCAAACAGATTCGTTGTCACGTTTCTCGCAACCGTCTCCTCATTCGCCTCAAGCGCCTTCAGATACCGGTCGCCCATCCTCGCCGCCACCTTGAAGCCCACATGCAGCAGCTGCCGAAAGCTCTGGTTGTACGCCGCATTGCCGCCGTCGTGACGCAGCGCCGACGTGTACTGCTCACCCGTCCAAACCTCCACATCCTCCGGCCTCGGCAGTTTCGCTTCCACAATATCGATCACCGTCGCGTACGGCTGCGTCAGCTCGCTCCTGTGCGCGTATGCCTCCCGGTAGACCTCCTTCGCGATCTCAAGCCCGCCGCCCCCGGCCTCCGCCAGGCCGATCAGTTCCTCCAGCCACGTCGTTCCCGCCGTCTTCAAATGCACACCCGCCTCGAACCGATGCATCGCCTCGTGTATCGCCCCGTAGATCGAAAACTTATCCGACCCCGAGTGCACGCTCAGCTTCAGATTCCCCGGCAGACCATACTTCTTCACCGCGAACGCGATCGCTGCCAGGTCTTCGTTGAACTCCTTGGTGAACTGCGCCACATCCCCCACATAATCCACGCCTTTGTTGAAGCGCCCCGTAAACTTCGGCGCAATCGTCTGGATCGGAATCCCCTCATCCGCAATCGCCGCCAGGATAATCAGCAGCTCCACCGGGGTCTGCGGCGAGTCCGTTTCGTCCATCGAAACCTCAGGCACAAACTTGCCCTCGCCCTTCACCTCCACCAGTTGCCGGTAGATCCTCCCCGCATCCCCGACCGCCGCCAGAAACTTGTTCGCCACGCCCTTCACAAACGCCTCGTCCGTCTTGAACGGCGCGTCGATCGATGGAATCGTCACCTCGCCCACCAGCTCCGGATGCCGACCCACAAACGCCCGCACCTCCTCCTCTGCGGCCGGCTTCCCAATCATCTCCGCCACGTCCAGCGTAAAGAAGTCGCACGACGCCACAAACCGGTCGACCGTCTTGAGGTTGATATGGTCCGCATCCAGAAAGTAAGGCTTCGCCCACCCAAGCTCTTTCACCGCCGCATCCGCCGCCGCCCGCGTCGCGCTTGGCTCCGAGCCGATAATCATGTGCTCCCGGTTCGATTTGTTCCACACCGGGACGACCTCAACCCCCCGCTCTGCCGCCTGCACACAGGCCTGCAACTGCGCCTTCGCCTGGTGCGCGAAACGGTCGCCCACACCCACGGAAAACCTGGGCAACTCCAATCCTTCACTCATCACGGACAACCCGCCCTTCCTTAACCCGCTTCACTAACCCGATGGTCTAACCAGTTCCGTCGTCCGCCCAGCATACTGACTCGCTACCGCATCGGGCAATCTCCTCCCGAAACTCAGCATGGACACCGGCCTGCGGGCAATGGGCGCTTACCCTTAGCGCCGCTCATCCTTTTTGATTGAACCGCCCCTCGTAAGCCCACAGCCCCAGGCCCGGGTTGGACACAAAGAAAATCTCCTCCCCATCCACAACATTCCACCCGTCCTTCAGCGTCTCCGGGTTATACCTGCGGCAGGCCTCCGCCATATCTCCAAACTCGTACCCGGCACCCTCAATCTCGCCTCGCGTCAGTCCGCCCGGGCAGTACCGTATCCGGAACCGGCCCTCGCTCGATCCGTGAATCAGGTGCGCCGCCGCGCTCAGGTTGCCGGCCAGCTGCGGGTCCTCCTTTACCGCCTCGAGCGTCTTCGGCGTTCCACAGTACCCATGCCGCCGGATCAGCATGTCGATCGTCTGATCCTCCCCAAACTCATGCACCCCCGGAGCCAGCACCACCAGCTCGCCTCCGTCCGCCATCGCCATCCGCGTCCGGTACACGCTCTTGTTGCCCAGCCAGGTCGACCGGAACTCGTGCGGGTCCAGAAACACCACCGCCTTCTTAATCTCGCGATCCATCATCTGAAAGTTGCACTGGAGGCTCAGCGCCGCCGCCCGCTCAAAACACTCCGCGTCATCCCCGACATACATCCCGCGAATCACCAGCGCCCCCGCCGCATTCTTGCTCACTACCGTCTGCACATACACGACCTGTGGCAGCAGCCCGCCAAAGTGTTCGCTCGCATAGTTCAGCACCCGCCTCACCGGAGTATCCGCGCGCCCCATCATGCGCTCCATCCCATACACCGCGCCCAGAAAATGCGACCGGTGGATTCCCATCACCCCACCCGTCCCCACGAAAATGTTCTTCGACCCATTCGCAAACCCCACCACCTCGTGCGGAACCACCTGCCCGATCGACAGGATCAGCTCATGCCCGCCATCCCGCAACAGCTTGTTCACCTGCGCCGGCCACGTGTAATCGAGCTTGCCCTCGCTCACCTCCCGCACAAACCCGCCCGGCACCTCGCCCAGCGTCACCACGTCCCTGCGCCAGTCATGCACCCGAAACAGCTCTCGCGGTGTCTTGCCGAACATCGTCCGGATCTCCGCGTCCGTCATCTTCCTGTGAGTTCCCAGCGCTGGCAGCACATCCACCATGCGCTCGCCGTAGAACTCCCACGCCATCTCGGTCAGCTCCCCCGCGCGAGAGTGCATCCGCGTAAAATCCGGCGGAACCGCCAGCACCCTCCGCCGCTCCCCCAGTCGCTCCAAAGCCCCAAAGAGATTCGCCTTCACCTCATCAACAGACATCTCCGTCGATGCCGACCCGCTTGCGAAGAATAGACTCATATCCCCAGCATCATAAGCGTCATGACCATCGCCTTGCGCCCGAGACCCCTATCCGCGTCCAGGCGCCGGCGCAACCGCAGCACACCGGAACCGAGCCCGAGCCCGGAGATTCACGAGGAGCAACCATGCCCGAGCAGCACATCCGCATCGCCATGCCGGACGGCAAAGAGACCGACGCCTTCCTCTTTACCCCGGACAACAACGAGGCGACCTCGCCCCTCTCCGGCGTCATCGACTACCCCGACATCAAGGACGTTCGCGAGGCCAGCCGCGCCATGTCGCAGCGCGTCGCCAACGAGGGCTACCTGGTCCTCTCCCCCAACATCTTCTACCGCTTCGGTCCCCCTCCCGTCTTCGACGACGTGCCCTGGGATTTCTCCAACCCACAGACCCAGCAGCGCTTCCAGCAGCTCACCGAGCCGCTTTCCGGCGAGGCCTTCGCCGCCGACGTCCGCGCCTACGTCGCCGCTCTCGATGCCAATGGCGCGTCTCCCGGGCCCATCGGCGTTATCGGCCACTGCTTCACCGGCACCCTGGCTCTCCGCACCGCCGCCGCCCTTCCCGGCCGCATCGCCGCGGCCGTCTCCTTTCACGGTGGCGGCCTGTACCGGGAGAACGACCCAACCAGCCCCCACCTCGAGCTCCCGAAGATCAAGGCCAGCCTCTACTTCGGCCATGCCACGAACGACGGCAGCATGCCCACCGAAGCCATCCAGCACCTCGAACAGAAGCTCGCGGATTGGGGCGGCCTCTACGAGAGCGAGGTCTACAACGCCGCCCACGGCTGGACCATCCCCGACATGCCGTCCTACAACCGGCCCGAGGCGGAACGAGCCCACGCCAAGCTCCTCTCGCTCCTGCCCACCCTTCGCTCGTAAGCACAGCCCTTGCAGACAGCGGCAGTGATCGTCTCCGGAACATCACCGCCCCGCCTCGATCTCAATACCGAGACCTACTCCGCCTGCATCAGCGAAAACTTGTGCCGGACGTCCGACCCCCGCACCCAGAAAATCACATCCTCGGCGATGTTGGTCGCGTGATCCGCCGACCGCTCCAGGTTCCTCGCCGTAATGATTGCGCTCAGCGCCTGGCTGCTCACCACGGGATGCTGCAGCATCACCGCCAGCAGATCCTGCTGCACCGACCGGTTCATGGCATCGATCTCGTCGTCCATCGCCAAAACGCCCTCCGCCATCCTGGCATCCGCCTCCAGCAGCGACTGGATCGCCCGCCGGATCATCACCCGCACCTTCTCGCCCATATCCGATATGTCGATCGGCAGCGAGATGTGCGGAAGTTCGTGCATCGCCTCCGCCCGCTCCGCGATGTTGGTCGCCTGGTCGCCGATCCGCTCGAGATCGCCATTGATCTTGATCACCGACAGGATGAACCGCAGGTCGATCGCCATCGGCTGCTCCTTCGCCAACAGGTCGTACGCCATCTCGTCCACATCCCGCTCGGCCGCGTTGATCGCCGCCTCCACCTCATGCACATGCGCGCACAAACCCATGTCGTCCGTCATGTACGCCTCCAGCGAGAACTCCAGCGCCTGCTGCGACAACGCAGCCATGGCCAACAACTTATCCTTCAACGCAACCAGCTGCTGCTGGAAATTGATACGGGGCATGGCGGGAAGAGTCCTCTCAAATCAATCTCTCCATTCTCATCTACCCCTTGCGACGAAGCGATGAAAATGTGAACGCCCTGTTGCGATCCTGATTCCCGCCGATTCGCTGTTGCTGTCCCTTGGTTGTCATCCCGCAGGGATCTGCTTCCCGTATCTCGCCTTTGCTGTTGCCCGTCCCTTGGTTGTCATCCCGCAGGGATTGCTTCCGTATCTTGCCTTGCTTTTGCTGTTGTCCTATTCGGTGATCACCGGTAAACCAGATAACCCGTCCGCCTCCCCGCAAAAGCCTCGATCCCCACTCCCCAGCCCTTTGCAATCACCCGCGGGTCATCGCCATGCTCCAGCCCCGCCATCGTCGCCGCGTTCGCCACCAGCCGCGCAGCCTTCCGCCACTGGAACGGCTCCGGGTATATCCGTCGCAGCGCCGCAATCAACTCCACCCCTAACTCCGGCGAATCCAGCGCCGCACGATCCGTGACCGTCATCCGCACCGCTTCGATGCTCTGACCATGAAAGGGATAACGGTTGCCATCCTCGGCCACCTCCATCCGCGTCCCCTCGAATCGCACTCCCGGAATCGCCCGCGAATTCAGTGCGGCCGCCACCTCCTCCCCTTTCATCCATGCCGCCCCAAACACCTCGAACGGAGTCGCCGTCCCGCGCCCGACCGACACGTTCGTCCCCTCCAGAAACGCCACTCCCGGATACAGCAGCGCCGCAGCTTCGGTCCGCAGGTTCGGGCTCGGGTTCACCCAGGGCACACCCGTCTCATCGAAATATTCCGCCCGTCGCCACCCCTGCATCGGCACTACCGTCACCTTTGCCCCAAGCTGCTTCTCCCCGTTGCTGTACCGCGCCAGCTCTCCCATCGTCATCCCATGCCGCACCGGCATCGGCATGTAATCCGTGTAGCTCTCCAGCCCCGCGTCCGACACCGGACCCTGCACCGCAACGCCACCGATCAGCGCCGGCCGGTCCAGCACGATCAACTCAATCCCGGCCTTCGCCGCAGCCTCGACGAAGTACCCCAGCACCGTCTCATACGTGTAGAACCGCACCCCGGCATCCTGGAGATCCACCACCACCGCATCCAGCTTTTTCAAGTCCTCCGTCTTGGGTCTCCGGTCCGCCTCCTTCGCCCCATACAGGCTCACCACCGGCAGCCCCGTCGCCGTGTCGGTCGAGTCCCCAATCCCAGTCGAATCCTTCACCCCGGCGATCCCATGCTCCGGCGAGAACAGCACCGTCAGCTCGGCTCCCGGCACCGCCCTGGCCGCATCGTTTGCCAGCACATCGATCGTTCGCCGCCCTCCACGGTCCATCCCCGTCTGGTTCGTCAGCAACCCCATCCGCAGGCGTCCCCCATGCCGGCCCGCCATCTCCCGCAACTCCGCGAACTGGGTCGCCTCCAACACATCCACCCCGGTCAGGACGCGCTCCGCTCCGCTCGGCTCTTTCCCGGCAGCCGCTGCTCCGTATAGCTGCAGAGCCTTCCCCACTGCTGTCGCCACCGCCCCTCGCAAAGCCGAGATCGGCGGCCGGCCCCGCGGATGAACCGCATTCGCCAGCAGCACCACATACGTGTCGCTCCCCGGATCCATCCACAGGCTCGTCCCCGTGAACCCCGTATGCCCGAAGCTCCCCACCGGGAACACCTCGCCCCGCGGCCGCGAGAACGAGGAGTCGATATCCCATCCCAGCCCCCGCACCTGGTGCCCCGCCCGGCTCGGATAGGTCGCCGCGACTCCAGCAACCGGCTGTGCAAGGTCCGACGGCAGGTGCCCCGGCTGCTCCGGCGTTGTCATCAGCTCGATCGTCCCCTGCCGCAACGGAAACGCGCTCGGCCTCCCCGCCAGCCGATCCAGCAGCGCCTGCGCAAACAGGCTCACGTCATGAGCCGTCGAAAACAAACCCGCATGCCCCGCCACACCGCCCATCCGCCGCGCCGTCGGGTCGTGGACCGTCCCCCGCAGAAGCTTGCCGTCCGTCATCGGCTTGTCGTCGTTGTAAGCCGTGGGCGCAATCCGCCCGGCCCACTGCGATGGCGGCAGATACCTCGTCTCCCTCATCCCCAGCGGCCCAAAGATATGCTCTTCCGCATACCCCTCCAGCCGCTCCCCGCTCACCCGCTCCACCAGCAACCCCAGCGTGATGAAGTTGATGTCCGAGTACTTGAACGCCGTCCCCGGAGGCGTCTCCAGCCCCGACTCCATCGCCCTCCGCACCCCCTCCGCCTTTCCGCTCCACGCATCCGTCAGCCGCACATCCGCTGGCAGCCCCGAGGTGTGCGTCAGCAGCTCCCGCACCGTCACCCCCGCTTTTCCGTTGACCCCAAACTCCGGCAGATAGTTCATCACCGGGTCGTCCAGCCCCACCTTGCCCTGCTCATGCAGCTGCATCACCGCTGTCGCCGTCACCAGGCACTTCGTCAGCGACGCCATATCGAAGATCGTGTCTGCCGTCATCGCCTCCCGGTTCGGCTCGACCTCCCGCTCGCCGTAGGCCCGCTCGTACACCGCCCGCCCGCTATGCCCCACCACCAGCACCGCCCCGGGCAGCTTACCGGCCGCAATCGCCTCCTCGATCGCTCGGTCCACCCCGCTGAACTCCGGTGCCGCCGCCGCCGTGCTCGCCCGGACCTCCTCCTGCGCCATCCCCGGCCTCGCTGCGCCAAGCAGCACAAACCCCGCCAACACCGCAGCCGCGATCCGTCCCTGCCGCCCAACCACCAGGCTCGCCACGCTCCCCACCGCAAATGTCACCGCACTCCCGATCAGCACGTACCACGTAAACGCTACATGCGGAATAGTAACCACTGCAAGCACAATGGGCGCCGGATGCTGCCACAGCAGCACATTCAAGCAGAACCCCACCACCATCCCCACCGTCGCTCCCGCCTGCGTCGCCCTCCCGTTCACCGTGCCCAGCAGAAACACCCCCAGCAAAGCCCCATACGCCACACTTGCAATCGACAGCCCGATCTCGACCACGTGCCCCTTCCCTCCTACGCCTACCGCGTACACCGCGATCCCAAACAGCACCAACGCCCAGAATACCGTCGAGCTCCGCGCCACCAGGGCACGCTCCCGCTCCCCCGCCGCAGGCCGCCAGTGCATCCAGAAGTCCACCACCGTCGTCGACGACAACGAGTTCAGCGCCGCGCTCAAATTCGACATCGCCGCCGCCAGGATCGCCGCCACCAGCAGCCCCGCCACGCCCCGCGGCATCTGCTGCACGATAAACGTCGGAAAGATCCGGTCCCCGCTCGCGAAGGTCTGCGGATGCTGCCCATAAAACACAAACAGCCCTACCCCGATCAGCAGAAACAACGTGAACTGGATGAAGATCACCACGCCCGAGCTCAACAGCGCCAGCCGGCTCTCCGTCAGGTTCCTCGCTGCCAGCATCCGCTGCACCATCAGCTGGTCCGTTCCATGCGATGCCATGGTCAAAAACGTCCCGCCCAGCACCCCCGCCCAGAAGGTGTAATTTTCAGTCACATTCACCGCGAAGTTCAACAGGTGAAACTTCCCCGCCGCCGACCCCACCGCATGGATCGCACCCCACCCGCCCGCGACATGCGTTCCCAGCGTCGCCATCGCGACCACCGTCCCGCCCACATAGATCCCCATCTGCACTACATCTGTCCACACCACCGCCGCCATTCCACCCTCAAACGTGTACAGCAGACACAGCGCCGAGATGATCGCGATCGACAGCACATCGCCCGTCCCGATCGCGATCCCCACCACGATCGACACCGCAAACACCCGCACCCCCTCGGCCGCCGCCCGCGTCAGCAAAAATAGCCCCGCCGTCACCTTATGCAGCGTGCTTCCGAACCGCCGGTCGATCAGCTGGTACGCCGTCAGCATCTCGCCCTGGAAGTACTTCGGCAGAAACAGCAGCGCCACCACCACCCGCCCGATCATGTACCCAAACACCACCTGCAGAAATCCAAGATCCCGCCCATACGCCACCCCCGGGATCGAAATGATCGTCAGCGTCGAGGTCTCCGCGCTCACGATCGACAACCCGATCGCCCACCACGGAATCGTCCGCCCAGCCAGAAAATATCCCCGCAGCGACCGGTCCTTCGATCCGCGAAATCGCAGCCCGAACAGGGTGATCCCCACCAGGTACGCCGCCACCATTCCCAGATCCAGCCCACTCAGCCGCCCCGCCTGCCCAGCCGTCATGCATCCGCCCCCGCCACAGCCTCACCCCGCACATACGTCCCCACCAGCCGCCCGCTCCCATCGAACCGGTTCAGATTCGCCGCCTCCCCCACCCGCACCTCGCCAATTCCCTCCAGCCCCAGCATCCGCGCCGGATTCGCCGATCCCATCCGCACCGCCGCCGCCAGCGCCATCCCCGTTTGAGCCTGCACGTTAGCGACCGCCCGGTCCATCGTCAGCACCGACCCCGCCAGCACCCCGCCGTCCGTCGTGCACACCGCCCCCTTCACATGCACCCGCACCCCGCCCAGCTCGTAGTCCCCATCCGTCATCCCCGCAGCCGCCATGCTGTCTGTAACCAGAATGGACCGCTGTTCCCCCTTGCACCGAAACCACAGCCGCACCGCCTCCGGAGCCACATGCACGCCGTCGCAAATCAGCTCCGCATACAGCGCTCCCTCGTCCAGCACCACGCCCAAGATCCCCGGCTCCCGGTGATCGAGCGCCCGCATCGCATTAAACGTGTGGGTCGCGCTCTTCGCTCCCGCCGCCACCGCCGCCCGAGCCTCCGTCGTCGTCGCATCGGAGTGCCCGATCGACACCCGCACCCCCACCTCCACCGCCCGCCGAATCACCTCCATGGCTCCCGCCACCTCCGGTGCGATCGTCATCAGCCGGATCGTCCCCCGCGCCGCCTCCCACATCCGGTCGAAGACCGCAACCGTCGGCCGCAGGATCCACTCCGCCGGATGCATCCCCTTCTTCGCATGCGAGACAAACGGGCCCTCGATATGGATCCCCACCGGCGTCGCCTCTCCGCGCCGGTCCCCTCTCTCAACCGCCCCCGCCAGCGCCTCCAGAGCCCGCAGCGTAGCGTCCATCGGAGCCGTCAACGTCGTCGCCAGGTAACTCCCCACCCCCCGCCCCGCATAGAACCGCCCGATCGCCGCCATCCCCTCCGGCCCCGCATCCATCAGATCGTGTCCCGCCGCCCCATGCGTATGCACGTCGAAGAACGCCGACGTCAGCGTCTCCTCGCTCCGCACCGTCGTGTCACTCGAGATCTCCGCAATCCGCCCCTCCCCATCTACCCGCACCACCGGATACTCGATCACCCCGACACCCGTCACCAGCCGCCGCGCCGTCAGCGTCTTGCCCGACGTTGTTCCCGTCTTGTCCGTCGCCGCCATCAGCGCACCCCCGCCGCCGGCATCGGGATCCCCAGCTCGCTCGCCGCTGGCAAGGTGTGCGCGTCCGCCCACTGCCGCTGCGCCGACCGCACCTTGTCCGATCGGCCCAGCCACATCCCGATCGTATAGTCGTAGTGCTCCAGCACCGGCCGCAACGCATACGGCCGGTTCGACCGCAGCCACGCCTGCTCATATAAGTCCCGGATCAGGGAGTACGTATCCTTGATGTCCTGGATCCGGCCGTTCACCCCATTGATGTCGCCCAGCTGCCGCGAAACCTCCATCCGCTTCACCCGGTCCGTCGCTCCCTGCCCCGCATAGGCCGACTGGTAGTCCTGCTCCATCTCCTCCGCTACTTGGAACTTGAGCCCGATGAAGTCCATCCGCCGCGCCCCCAGCTCCAGCGCATCGATCGCGTCCGTCTCCCGCAGACTCGTCGGGTTCGACGGGTAACTGTTCGCCGCGTTCCAGTATGTGTTCCCGACGCTAGAGACCGCCGCTCCTCCCCCACCCACTGTGAACTTCGCTGGAGGCGCCGGAGCCGCCGCCCTCGCCTCCGCAATCAGCGTCAACGCCCGCTCCGCATGCATCCGCACATCGTGCGTATACGGCCGGATCTTGTCGGCAACCACCAGCCCATCCTTGGACCACGGATCGATCCAGAACAGGCCGTTCGATCCGTCCCCTGTCTTGGCCTGGTCTCGCAACAACGCATGAGCCGCCATCAGCTCTCGCTGTGCCTCATTCAGCTTGCCGGTCGCGTCCCCGTGGAACACCTGCCCGTAGCTCTCCTCGAACTGCGGGATCGAGCTCTCGCCCTTCTGCCATCCGGCCGCCGCTCCAAACAGCACCCCGTACCAGTCCATATTCACCAGACCCTCACCATCGTCGTTCCAGATCGTGTTCAACTCGCCGTTGCACCCGAGCCTCTGCCCATCCCGCACAAATCCCTGGATATTCGGGAGCCCCATCCCGTAATTCGGGTACACGCGCGACCAGTTGTTCACCCCCGGCGCCACCCACGTCTCAAACCTCGCATTCGTGAACGGCAGGATGTAACGGTCGAACCCCTTCGGCTGCGGGTTGTACTCCCATGCCACCGCTACCGTCGCATCCTTGAAGCTCTGCGGCATCGCCTTTACCAGGTCCGGCGAATTCATCGCAATATCGCCCCAGAACAGCAGCTTCCGGTGCAGCGGCGCCAGCGCCTCCACAATCCTCTGCATAAACTGGAGGTACACCGCGCCCAGCCCCCGCGCATCTACATCCGCCTTCGTCTGACCCTCCCCCAGGTCCACCGTCTCATCCGCGCCGACATGCAGGAACGGCCCCGGATAGATCTGCGCCAGCTCCCCAAACCACGACTTGATCAGATCGATCGACCCGGCCTGTCCCGGCGCCAGCACCGCCCCATGCGGCGTCTCCGCCAGCTCCCTGTACTGGTCCCACACCAGCGTATGGTGCAGATGCCCAAAGGCCTCCTGCTCCGGAACGATCGTCACGTGGAACTGCCGCGCATACTCCACCAGCGCCCGCGCATCCGCCGCGCTCATGCTCCCGTTCGGCGGAGCCGCCAGCGGGTTCCCCGCATATTGCATCGTCTGCTCGAAATACGGCGAGTACAGGTTCACCTTGTACGCCGCAAGCGTTCGCACCATCTTCTTCTGGAAGTCCAGCGTCGGCACCGGCCCCCGCGACAGATCGTCGTCCAGCCCCCGATATCGCATCGCCGGCCAATCCCTGATCTTCGCTTCGTGGACCGTCGCCTCGTGCACCCGGCCGGGCCCGTTCGTCGTCTCCACCATCTGCTTAGCCGTCTGCGCCCCGTAGAAGAGTCCCTCCGCCGTCGCCCCCGTCACCACCATCCCGTTTGCCGCCACCGAGATCGTGTACCCCTCCGCCCGCATCCCCTCGTCGAACCCCTTGGGCAGCCCTCCCCCGGCCGCCCTCACCAGCTCGATCGCAAACCCTCCCGTGGACTTCGCCGGCACGCCACGCTCCACCAGCGTTTGACGCAGATCCTCCGCCGCAAACTGGTCCTCGGCCGAGCACCCCGCGCACACCACCCGCACCCCGTTCGGCAGCGGCGTCACCGCTCCCGCCCGAACCTCTCGCGGCATCGGGATCAGCTTGGTCCCCTGCGCTCCCGCACTCCCCGCCAGCATTCCCGAAACCGTTGCCGCAACCACACCAACCCGGTAAAAATTCATCCACTTACCCTACCGCACCTTCCCTGCTTTCGCGATCCGTCAGCATCTGCGAAAGCACTGCCGTTCCCTCCCCGCTTCTGGCTCCACCCCGCCATCCACCCGATTGTTCAACCATTCACACGCTTCTGGGAGCATCAAAGCCAAACAGCAAGCGAGCCGAAGCGCAATCCCTGTGCGTCCCCCACCTCCGCCTCGCCCTGTCGACAAACATTCTGAGAGGTTCCATGACGAAGCAACTGCAAGCGACCCTGGCAGCGATCCTGGTGATGTCCGCCATGTCGGTCCGGGCGCAGCTGAGCACATCCACCACCACCTCCAAATTCTCGCCCCACACCACCTCGCCCCACACCACGAGGACAACCCTGGTCACAACCGACCGCTCCGCCTCTCAATCCGGTTCCAACTCCACCGCGAAATCCAAAAAGCGATCAACGGCCCCGAAGTCCACCACCCGTAAGTCGACATCCAGGAAGGCGCCCGTCGAGAGCTCCACAGCGCGCGAGCTCCGCGAACTCCGCGACGAGATGGTCAACCAGCAGGCCCAGATCGACGCCCTCAAACAGCAAAACTCCGACAAGGACGCGAAGCTCGCCACGGCCGCCTCCGACGCGCAGGCCGCCAACGCCTCCGCTGCCGCCGCGACCGCTCAGGCGCAAAGCCTCCAAACCCTCATCCAGGCCAACTCGAGCTCCGTCCAGACCCTGTCGAGCGACGTCAGCGATCTCAAGGTCGCCAACACCGGCCTTGCCACCACCCTCAGCGAAGCCAAACGCGACCTCAACGAGAAGATCGAGTCGCCCACCACCCTCCACTACAAGGGCGTCACCATCACCCCCGTCGCCTTCTTCGCGGCGGAGTCCGTCTATCGCACCCGCTCCACCGACTCCGACATCGCGACTCCATTCAGCGCAACGCCCTACTCCGGAGCCGCCCAGGCCCATACCAGCGAGTGGAACGGCACGGGACGTCAGAGCCGCCTCGGAGGCCTCTTCACCGGCAACACCGGTCCTTTCAAGCTCTCCGGCTACTTCGAAGCCGACTTCCTCTCCGCCGGCATCACCAGTAACGAAAACCAGTCCAACAGCTACACCTTTCGGCAGCGTCAGGCGTGGGCTCAGATCGCCACCACATCCGGATTCACCATGACCGGCGGACAGATGTGGTCGCTTGTCACCGAAAACAAGACCGGCGCCGACAACCGCACCGAGGTTCTTCCCAACACCGTGGACCCGAACTACCACGTGGGCTTCTCCTGGACCCGCCAGTACGGCATCCGCTTCCAGCAGAAGTTCACTCCCGCCTTCACGCTCGCCATGTCCATCGAAGAGGCGCAGAACCTCTTCTCCGCCAGCAACGCTCCCACCAACTTCTTCATCGGGAGCGCTGGCACCGGCGCCGGACAGTTCAACTCCACCGCGAACTACTCCAACAACGTCTCCCCGGATATCATCGTCAAGGCGGCCTTCGATCCCAAATACGGCCACTTCGAGGTCGGCGGACTCGGCCGCTTCTTCCGCGATCGTTACTACCCAGGTCTGCTCTCCGTCCCGCCGAGTGGCGCGGCCGGTGCCAAAAACGACACCAAGTTCGGCGGCGGTGCGCTCGCAAACGCCCGCTTCCCCGTAACCCACTTTCTCGACCTAGGCCTCCACGGCCTCGTCGGAGACGGTGTCGGGCGCTACGGTGCCGCTAACCTGCCCGATACCACCATTCACCCCGACGGCACCCTCGCGCTGATACACGGCGCTCAGGCTCTGTTCTCGCTTGAGACCCATCCCACAAAGAAGCTCGACGCCTACGGATATTTCGGCGGCGAGTACGCGCAACGCACCCTCTACCGCAACGCCGCCGGTCTCCTGGTCGGCTACGCCCCCACCACCTCCGTCAACACCGGCTGCAACACCGAGACCGTACCCACGGCCAACTCGGGTTTCGCTCCCGGCGCCGCCCAAAACTGCGCCGGCGTCACCCGGGCGATCCTCCAAGGAACGGCGGGCTTCACCTACCGTCTCGCCTCCAGCCCCAAATACGGTCGCCTGCAGTATCAAATGGTCTACAGCTATCTCACCCGGGAAGCCTGGACCGGTGTCGGCGGTGCACCCAAGGTCACCAACAACATGGTCTTCACCGGCATGCGCTACTACATCCCGTAGCCCTTCACCGATCCGCAGCAACCCGAGAGGCGTCCCCACCGGGACGCCTCTTCGCTCTACACTCGCTCACAGCTCGACCGCCAATCTTTGCTACCCTTAGTTCCGCCGCCGGTTCCCAACTCCGCCACCAGGTGTCCTCCCATGCTCCACGACCTCCGCCTCTTCCCCGCCGATCACGCCACCCGCCACATCGCCGCGCGCCTCTACAACACCGTCCGCGACTCCCCCATCCTCTCCCCCCACGGCCACACCGATCCCGCCTGGTTCGCCGAAAACAAGCCCTTTCCTAACCCCGCCGCGCTCTTCATCCAGCCTGACCACTACATCTTCCGCATGCTTTATTCCCAGGGCATCCCGCTGGAGAGCCTCGGCGTTCCCACCATCAACGGCCCCGGCACCGCGGACCCCCGCGAAGTCTGGCGCACCTTCGCCCGCAACTACTTCCTCTTCCGCGGAACCCCCACCCGCCTCTGGCTCGATCACTCCCTCTCCACCCTCTTCGGCCTCCACGATCGCCTCGACCAGGACAACGCCCGCGACTATTACGACATCATCGATCGCGCCCTCAGGACCCCCGAGTTCCTCCCCCGCGCCCTCTTCGACCGCTTCCGCATCGAGGTCATCGCCACCACCGACTCCCCCCTCGACACCCTCGAACACCACCAGGCCATCCGCAAATCCGGCTGGCACGGCCGCGTCCTCCCCACCTTCCGCCCCGACTCCGTCATCGATGCCGAATTCACCGGCTTCCGCCAAAATATCGATCGGCTCGGCGAGATCGCCAACGAAGACACCTCCACCTGGAAGGGCTACCTCAACGCCCTCCGCAATCGCCGCGCCTTCTTCCAGGCCAACGGAGCCACCGCCACCGACCACGGCCACCTCACCGCCCTCACCGCCGACCTCACCCCCAACGAGGCCTCCGCTCTTTACGAACGCATCTATACCGGCAGCTTCTCGCCCGCGGACGTCACCCTCTTCCAGGCCCAGATGCTCACCGAGATGGCCGGCATGAGCGTCGACGACGGCCTCACCATGCAGCTCCATCCCGGCTCCATCCGCAACCACAACCCCGCTATCTTCAAAGCCTTCGGCCGCGACAAAGGCGCCGACATCCCCGCCCCCACCGAGTACGTCCGCGCCCTCCGCCCCCTGCTCTCAAAATACGGCAACCACCCCCGCCTCACCTTCATCCTCTTCACCCTCGACGAGACCACCTACTCCCGCGAACTCGCCCCCCTCGCCGGCCACTACCCCGCCCTCCGCCTCGGCCCGCCCTGGTGGTTCCACGATTCGCCCGAAGGCATGATGCGCTTCCGCGAGCAGGCCACCGAGACCGCCGGCTTCTACAACACCGTCGGCTTCAACGACGACACCCGCGCCTTCCTCTCCATCCCCGCCCGCCACGACGTTAGCCGTCGCGTCGACTCCGCCTTCCTCGCCCGCCTCGTAGCCGAACACCGCCTCGACGAATCCGAAGCCTTCGAACTTATCGAAGACCTCACCGTCAACCTGGTTCGCAAGGCTTACAAGCTCTAACCCCGAATCGGAAGGCTCTATTCGGATAGGGCGGCAAGCTTCGTTTTAAGATGCTGCAGATGTCGTTCCTGCGATCCGCTCCATGCGGGGTTCCAGGAAGGCTGAGCCTTCAAGTGCTCCAGCCACCGTTCCAGACCGTTGATGTTCGAGCTCAGTCGTTGACGTGCAGTCATCTTCATACGGCTACTACAGCTGATATCCACTCGAGAGGACATCCCTCCTTTGTTGTATCTGCCGATCATCCTGCCAGTCCTGCCGATCATCCTGCCAGTCCTTAGCGGAGGACGTCACCTCGCGCGCGCCTGGAAAAAATCCAGAGCCGCGCATTTCGTCTGCACGCAACCGGGGAGTATCGTGGTCCCCCATGCGCCTCAGCAGCCCGATCTTCGCCGCCGTAATCCTCCTCGTCGCCCTTCCGGCCCTGCCGCAGCTCCCCAACACCCTCTCATCCCAGGAGAGAGCTAGCGGCTGGCACCTCCTCTTCGACGGAAAAACAACCTCGGGCTGGCACAGCACCCACAGCCCCGGCTTCCCCGCTTTCGGCTGGGAGGTCAAAGACGGCCTCCTCTCCGTTACCGAGCATGGGGGCGAAGAGGGTGGCAACGCCGGCGATATCCTCACCACCCGCAAGTACGCCGACTTTGAACTCTCCGTCGACTTCCGCATCACTCCCGGTGCCAACTCCGGCATCAAATACTTCGTCGATCCCGCCTTCACTCCTGGACACGAAGGCCACGGTTCCTACGTCGGCTTCGAGTACCAGATCCTGGACGACGCCCTCCACCCCGACGCCAAAAAAGGTCGCGACGGCAACCGCACCGTAGCCTCCCTCTACGACATGATCGCCGCAGCGAAATCGAAGCCCATCAAACCCGTGGGCGAGTGGAATACCGCCCGCATCGTTGTTCGCGGAACTCACGGCGAGCACTGGCTCAACGGCGTCAGAGTCCTCGACTACGACCGATCCACCCCCGAGTTCCGCGCGGTCGTTGCCGCAAGCAAATTCCATGTCTACCCCCACTTCGGCGAAGAGAACGACGGCTACCTCCTCCTCCAGGACCACGGATTTCCCGTCTCTTTCCGCAACATCAAGATCCGCGATCTCCCACCCACATCACACAGGTAGCGCAAACGTGGCGCTGGACAGGAAAAGACCGACACACTAACCGGGCCGAAAGATCGCCCATGCCGATGGGAGGCAAACCTGCCCGCAATCCTTCACCTCACACCCGCGGAGCTTGACGCGAGACCGTCCCGAACGTAGCCTTTGCCTATGGCGTGCTTGATTGATCCCCGAACCTCGTGTAGCTGTTGTCACGGTCCCGCGCGCCCGTGTCTCTGCCTCTGTCGGCCCTGAACCCGACACCATCTAGGCAATTCACCCGCGCCCACGAATCTCGTGGGCCTTTTCTTTCTCTAATCCCTAAATTCCTGTTCTTCCAAGGTAATCATGCCTGAGACTGCGACACTCCCCGCACCCGCACCACCCAAAGAAACCAAGGCCCAGAAGTCCGAGCGCCTCAAGCTCGCCAAGAATCCCTGGGACGCCTGGGAAGAGGTCCGCGAGTTCGCGAAAAACGGTCGCGACTCCGTCCTCCCCGAGTGGACCGGCCTCTACTTCAAGTGGTGGGGCATCTACACCCAGGGCGACGGCCTCGGCGTCACCGGCGGCGCCAACGGCGAGGGCAAGGCGACTGAGTTCTTCATGATGCGCATCGGCCTCCCCAACGGCATGCTCACCTCGCATCAGCTTCGCGTCATTGGTGAGATCACACAGAAACACGCCCGCAACCTCGCCGACATCACCACCCGCCAGAACATCCAGCTGCACTGGCTTACCTTGGAATCGTTAGTGGACGTCGTAGACCAGCTCACCGCCATCGGCCTCTCCCCCAAGGGCGCCTGCGGAGACGTCGTCCGCAACGTCACCGGCTGCCCCCTCGCCGGCATCGACGCCCACGAGCTCATCGACTCCTCTCCCCTCGCCGCCGAGATAGCCCACGTCCTCACCGCCAACCCCGACTTCTACAATCTCCCGCGCAAGTTCAAGATCACCGTCAGCGGCTGCCCCCTCTGGTGCTCCTACCCCGAGATCAACGACGTCGGCCTCACCGCGATCGAGCGCAGCGTCGACCGCCCCGATGGCATCCAGACCGAGATTGGTTACACACTCCGTGTCGGCGGCGGCCTGTCGACCGAGCCCCATATCGCCGTCCGCATTCCCGCCTTTATCCGCCAGGATCAGGCCCTTGCCGTCACCGTCGCCACCGCCGAGATCTTCCGTGAACAGCAGGAGCTTCGCGAGAACCGCACCCGCGCCCGCCTCAAGTACCTCTTCATGCGCCATGGTTGGACCGCCGAGTCGTTCCTCGAAGCCCTCGAAGCCAAACTCGGCTACAAATTGGATCCCGCCTCCGAATCGGCCGCTCACCTTCAGGAGCAGATGCCCGACGACATCTACCGCGACCACATCGGCATCACGCCGCAAAAGAAAACTTCACTCCAGCCCGGCCTCTCCGCCGTTGGCGCCTCCGTCCTCCGCGGACGTCTCTCCGGCGATCAACTCGTCAGGCTCGCCGACCTCGCCGAACACTTCGGTGACGGCCATCTCCGCACCACCATCATGCAAAACATCCTCATCGTCAACGTGCCCAACGACCGCGTCCACGCGCTCGCCGCCGATCTCAAACTCATCGACCTCCACGTCGACGTCACCCCCTTCTGGCGCGGCGCCATCGCCTGCACCGGAACCGAGTTCTGCAAGCTCGCCATCGCCGAAACCAAAGCCTTCTCGAAGTGGCTCGTCGGTGAAATGGAAGAACGCCTCCCCGCCTTCGACCAGCAGATCAAGCTCCACGTCACCGGCTGCACCAACTCCTGCGGCCAGCACTGGATCGCCGACATCGGTCTCGAAGGGAAGAAAATAAAACAAAATGGTGTTCTCGTCGACGCCTTCTTCTTCTGCGTCGGCGGCTCCGTCGGCAAGTACGCTCGCCCAGCCCGCACCCTCGGTTACCGCGCCGCGGCCGAGGACGTCCCCTCCGCCATCGAACGCCTCCTCCGCGGCTACCTCGACGCTCGCTCCCCCGGAGAAGATCTCCGCAGCTACTTCAGTCGCACCGGGGACGAGATCCTGCGCGCCCACCTCAACAACACCACCCTCGCCAACCTCCCGCCTCCCGAGGTTCGCGACGAAGCTCCCGCAGGAGGCCACCATGCAGCAGACGCCTAGGGAATGGGGCCTCGCGGTCGAACCCGAATCGATGTCAATAGCCCCTGTGCCCTAAGTCGTTGAGACCTCACGGCATCCGCAAGGCGCAAGGGGCTGCGCGGATCTCTACACTTGACTCAAAGGTACTCCGGGCTCGAATTCACACGGCCTTCTCTCGAAGCTTCCGATGCCTGTCACACAGGAGATACATAAGTACCCAGCCCATAAACCCTCTCCTTCTAAGACTTTGACATAGAAGTACGGGGGGGAGGGGTACCCTAGACAGACCCGGAGACTCATGTCCCTCTTCCCCATCTTCCTCAAGCTCACCGCCCGCCCTTGCATCGTCATCGGTGCCGGCCACCTCGCCGAGTCGAAGATCGAGTCGCTCCTCGCCGCGCAGGCCCACGTCACCGTCGTCGCCCCCCACGCCAACCCCCGCATCCAGGAGCTCGCCGAAGCCGGTGAGATCACACTCCACCCGCGCCCGTACCTGGGAGGCGACCTTGCAGGTGCGTTCCTCGCCGTCGCCGCGACCGACGACCCCGCCGTCAACCGCGCCGTCTTCGCCGAGGCCGAAGCCGCCAACATCCTCGTCAACGCCGTCGACGACCCGCCCTTCTGCGACTTCTACTTCCCCTCCGTCGTCCGCCGCGGCGACCTCCAGATCGCTATCTCCACCGCCGGCCACTCCCCCGCCCTCGCCCAGCGCCTCCGCAAGCAGATCAATCAGCTTCTCCCCCTCGACGCCGGCGACTGGCTCAACGAGCTCGGCAACCTCCGCCGCGAGGTCCTCCAGCTCGAACCCCTCAACGAGCAGCGCAAACACCTCCTCCACCAGCTCGCTAGCCGCGACGTCTGCGCCTACGACGCCTGCCCCTCCCGCACCATGGCCCGCCACCACGCCCTGACCAATCCCCGCTCCGATCCACCGCCTGCCTCCGCGGAGCCCGAACGCAAGGACGACAGGTGACCAACCCCCCAGCCCAACCCGGGCACGTCTACCTCGCAGGCGCCGGTCCAGGCGACCCCAACCTCCTCACCCTGCGCGCCCATCGCCTCCTCCAGACCGCCAGCCTCATCCTCGCCGACGGCCTCATCTCGAACGACGTCCTCGCCCTCGCCAACCCCGCCGCCCGCGTCCTCTCCGTCGCTAAAAGGTGTGGACAGCCCCGCATCGCCCAGGCCGAGATCCACACCCTCATGATCGACGCCGCCCGCTCGGGCCAATCCGTCCTTCGTCTCAAGTCCGGAGATCCGCTGGTCTTCGGCCGCGCTGCGGAAGAGATCGCCGCGCTCCGCTCCGCCCGGATCCCCTTCGAGATCGTCCCCGGCATCTCCGCCGCCTTCGCCGCCGCCGCCACCCTCCAGACACCCCTCACCGACCGGACCGCCGCCTCCAAGCTCATCCTCGCCACCGCCCATCACGCCGCCAACAAGCCCACCTTCGACCCCAACCCACAGCCCATCTGGCAAGGCCCCCTGCCTCCCGACGCCACCCTCGTCCTCTACATGCCCGGCCGTGACCTCGAGGCCCTCGCCCACGACCTCATCCACTCCGGCATAGCCCCCTCCACCCCCGTCGTCGCCATCTCCCGCGCCTCCACCCCCCTCGAGCACATCCACGGTTCCACCCTCGAGCACCTCTGCTCCGGCGACGTTGGCCCCGCCCCCGTCCTGCTCCTGATCGGCCACGCCATCCAGCCCGCCTGAGGCGTCCGATCTGCGGACCGCCTCGTCACCCCCCTCCACGGGCGTGCTGTACCATAATCCCTAGCGGGAATGAAGTCTCCCCTCAACCGCCCTCCCAAGGGCTGATGACTTCTGCCAACAGTGTTCTCACTTCAAGGAGACCTTGCGACAGAAGATGATCCCCTACCTCTATGTCACTCTGGGCAGCGCCCTTGGCGGCCTTCTCCGCTACGCCCTCACCCGCCTCACGATCAACCTGAGCTCCGCCTTCCCCTTCGGGACGATTCTCATCAACGTTCTCGGCAGCTTCGTGATCGGCTACTTCGGCACGCTGACCCTGCACGGCTCCCGGTACCAGGTGTCGGAGAATACCCGCCTCTTCGTCATGGTCGGCCTCTGCGGAGGCTTCACGACCTTCTCTTCCTTCAGCCTCCAGAGCTTTGACCTTGCCCGCTCAGGACACTGGGCTCGCGCCCTCACCAACGTCACTGCCTCCGTCCTCCTCTGCTTCGCGGCCGTAGCCGCCGGCCATCTCCTTGCCCACCACACCAACGCCAGCCAGGATATCGCCCAGACTCGCGAAGAAGAGTTCACCGGCTAAACTCCTCCACAAGACTTCACGCTGCCAAAGGTCCTCCATGTCCACGTCTCTCCGGCTCCACCTCCGCCTCGCAGCTCTGCTCTGCACCTTAGCTCCTCTTCCCGTTCACGCGGGTACGCCCGTTGCGCCCGGCACACCCATTCGGGTCGCCATCGTCGGTCTGGTTCACGGCCATGTCCGGGGCTTTCTCGGCGCACTCCCTAAAAACACCAACGCGCGCCTCGTCGCCATCGTCGAGCCGGATACCGCCCTCGCTCAGAGCTACGCCTCCCGCTATCATCTCGACCCCAACATATTCTATGTCGATACCGATCACATGATCGAGGCACAGCACCCGGATGCAGTTCTCGTCTACACCACCATCCAGGACCATCGCAAAGTCATCGAAGCAGCCGCCCGCCACGGCATCTCCTCCATGGTCGAAAAACCGCTCTCTACTACCCTCGAAGACGCACTCGCCATCCGTGCCGCGGCGCGCCAACATCACGTGCACGTTCTCGTGAACTACGAAACCACCTGGTACGCCAGCAATCAAGAGGTCCTCAACGAGGCCGGGACCGGCAAGCTCGGCGTCATTCGCAAAGTGGTCGTGCACGACGGGCACGAGGGTCCCAAGGAGATCGGCGTCGGCCCGGAGTGGCTTCCTTGGCTCACCGATCCTGTCCAGAATGGTGCCGGAGCCCTGTTCGACTTTGGCTGCTACGGCGTCGATCTCATGACCCTGCTGATGCATGGAAACGCGCCCCTCAGCGTCACCGCGGTCGCCCAGACCGACAAGCCGGGTATCTATCCGCACGTCGATGATGACGCCACCATCATCCTCCGATATCCCGGTGCGCAGGCCGTCATCATGCCCTCGTGGAACTGGAGCTTCGCCCGCAAGGATATGGAGGTCTACGGCGTAGATGGTTATGCCATTACCGTCGCCTCCGACCACTTGCGTGTTCGTTATCACGGCGACCCAGCCGAGTCATCCGTAGCCGCCCCGCCCCTTTCGCCGGACCGGCAGAACTCGTTGGACTACCTCGCCGCCGTGCTTCGCGGGCAGATCCAGCCGGAAGGAGATGCCTCCGCGCTCGATACCAACCTCGTCGTCATGCAGATACTCAGCGCCGCCCGTGAATCGTCACACACCGGACGTACCATCGATCTTAAGCCGCTCCCCCGATAGTGGTCTGCCCTGAAAGCTCTATCTCAACAACGGCGCGGGCGGGCGCCTGTTCCGCTGTGGGATCAAACGCCAAAGTAGACGATGCGTCGTACCCAGTGGTACTAGCGAAAGCGTTCCTCCGCCCTCTTCGTCGCCTGGTAGATCTGGTCGAAACTCTCTACCGCGAACAGAACCGGCTGCATCACGCCCGTGTCAAATCTCTGCGCGAGCACCTTATCGAGATCGAACGGCTTCACCTCGCATCCACCCTCGAGCACCCGCGTGCACTCCCCGTGCGATGAGATCAGCCCACTCCCGTAGACCTTCACCTCCCCGTCTTGCCGGATCAACCCGAACTCGACCGTAAACCAGAACAGTCGGCCCATCTGTTCCAGTGCCTGGGCACTCTTCAACCCGGCGCAGACCTTGCCGTAGTGCTGCAGAAAGTCCCCAAAGACCCGGTGCGCATGCATCGGCACATGCCCGAATACATCGTGAAAGATATCCGGCTCAGGCGTGTACTCCATATTCTCGCGGGCTCGCAGCCACGTCGTCGTCGGAAACATCCGGTTCGCCAGCATCTCGAAGAAGGCGTCCGCGGGTAGGAACCCGCTCACCGGAGTCGACTGCCAGCCGCTTCTTGGCCCCAGGCAGGCGCTCACCGCTTTCAGATCCGGAAGACGGTCCTCTTGCAACCCGATCTGCTCGAAGCCCGCCAGGTACTCCCGACACGCATGTTCACGAAGCTGCGGCATCCTTCGCCGGACCAATTCGCTCCAGACCGCGTTCTGCTCGTCCGTGTACGCGGAGCAATCCTGCTCGATCAAAAAAGGGGCTGCCACACTCAAGGGCGACTGCCCTTTCATCGTCACTGTGCTCCACGTCGCCATCTCATCTCCAGGTGCGGGTCAACAAGGCCATCGCAGCCAACCCTTCTATTCTCCTCCACTGCCCCTGCTCTCGGCTACACCCTTCCTCGATTACTCCGTCCGTTGTGGCGCAATCAGCGTTCTCGTCGAAAACGGCAAGTGAATGAGCAGGGCAAATTATGAGGTACTACCCCGGGGAGGGGTGGCTGGGCCCGCTTCGCCCGCATGCCTCCTGTTCACCTGTCGCTTTATCCGACTTGGAATGGTATGCTCCGCAAAAGCAAACACTTAGCCGCAATACCCCGTAGTGTAAGGACGACGATTTCATGAAAACCAAGCTCCTCTCCTTGGTAGCCATCGCAGGCCTCTGCCTTTCAGTTGGCAGAATCCACGCCCAAACCTCCTCCTGGACCATCGACCCCGCCCACTCCTCTGCCGGATTTCAGATTCGCCATCTTGGGGTCAGCACCGTTCGAGGTTCCATTACCGGAGCCAAAGGAACTGTGCAACTCGACGAGAAGGAGGTCACGAAGTCGTCCGTCAACGCGACGCTCGAGACCGCCACCGTCTCGACCAGCAATGACGCACGCGACAAGCATCTCAAGTCGCCCGACTTCTTCGATGCAGCGAAGTCACCTCAAATCACCTTCAAGTCCACCGGCTTCAGCAACGCCGGAGGCAAGCTTCAGATGACCGGCGACCTCACGCTGAACGGCGTCACCAAGCCCGTGACCCTCAATGTCGACGGGCCCGCTCCACCCCAGAAGGGCATGGGCGGTAAGGTCATTAGTGGGTTCTCTGCAACCGGCATGATCAGGCGAAGCGAGTTTAACTTCGGCGCGAAGTATCCTCCGCCGATGCTGGGCGATGAGGTGAAGTTTACGATCGATATCGAGATTGACAAACAGTAGAAGTGTCGCTGGACTTTTTTGGGCACTCTGCATTCGAAGAAGATGTGGAGGTTCGCCCGAAGTGGACCTTTAAATCTTTGCGTTTAGAGGCTGGGTAGGTTCAGTGTGCCGGATTGGTGCAACAGGATCCTGCGTGTCGTCGTATTGCTTCAGCAGCTCGTGATGCAGGCAATAGAGTGCGAGCTCGAGCCTATCGGAGACGCCTAGCTTGTCGTACACCTTACGAAGGTAGTTCTTGATCACCTGCTCGGTGGTCCCGATCTGGTACGCGATCTCCTTGTTGCGCATGCCTCGCGTGATGCAGCTGATGATCGCCAGCTCCTTGCGCGAGAGCTTCGGCTGCACCCTTGGATTAGTGAGCATCGTCGCCTGCGATCGGTAAGCCTCGATCACCCAGCTGATCGACTGGTTGTCGATCCAGGTCTCGCCATCAGCGATCTTGCGCACACATTTGACCAGAAGATCTGGGGAGATCGATCGAGGAACGACACCCCGGACTCCCCGCCGGTAGAGTTCTACCGTGTTCGCCTCATCCGACTCGCTGACCTGAACGATCAGTTTTGCATGCGGAGCCTGACGCACCAGCTCCGGCACCGCATCGATCGTGCCCGAGATCAACTGACCCTCGAGAATGACAACGTCGGTGGGGTAGCGCTCCAGCGCCGCGTAAAGATTGGTGAGGGTCTCCACCTGTGCAATCACGCGAATATCGTCCTCAAGCGCGAAGATCTTCTTCATGCCGACGCGATAGATCGCCTGGGAATCAGCGAGAATCACACGAACGCCCGCCTGTCCGGGTCCATCGCTCTGTGGTTCGTCGCCGTGCTGCATCTGGTTTGGGGAAATAGGAGTCATGTTCAGGCCTTCAGATAGTACTCGTCAATCACAGCCGCGGCTTTCTTCTCGTCTCCATGATGCTGGTGACGGACAACGCGCCCAAAGCAGTGGATTGTAAGATCCTTGTCGGATCCCATGATGGAAGACGGCATGTTGATCGTGAACTCAATCTTGCTGTCAACGTCAGGCAACCGGTCGCTTACGAAAAGCAAGCCATTGGCCGAGATATTCTCCGTGGTCGCTTCTAGCGGACCTTCGGCCGTGCCGATGTGAATCGTCAACTTCATCGGGAATCGGACAGCCGTTCGGACGGGATTGTCTCCCGATGGCCTCTGCGCGTAAGCCAAACGTTCCTCCTCACCCCGTCCGACGAGCAGGGCAATCACGAGGAGTGTACCCCAGTTCTGTCCGCCCCGAACGCTTATTTGAACTCTGGGTGGTGTCCTGATTGAAGTAGAATCCCGAATCAGGACATCACCGAATCTACAACTCATTGTGCCGGAAACAGGGCTGCCGACCCGCCGACCCATTGCTGCTCGCGATTGTGGTCAACCCCCATCATCAACCCCCGGCCTAACCGGACGAGGCTGATAACAGGCTCCAGGTCACCTCCGTCAGGCCAGAGATACATGATTCGCACCTCGGCTTGTGTGGGCCCGTGAGGAGTACGGATGAGAGGTTCGAAGTGGACACGCTCCTGCAAAAGGTAGAGATGACGCTGGTCCTCCGGTATCGCCAACAAGTTCTCCTCCGTTGGCGCGAACTGAATGCCTTTGCCTGCAAAAGAGTAGAGCGGTTTGAGAAGGAGGCGTTCTCGTTCCAGTGGAAGCCGATCGCTCCCGCCCTCGCTGAGCCACTCATCAAGAAGAACCGCTTTTGGGACAGAGGGGTGAGTGAGATACGGCAGCGAAAACTTACTCACGCGGAAGTACCAGTTGGGGTGCCCCGCCCATTCCACCTGCAGATCGTCCCTGTGGTCGAACCCGGGAGTTATACCTTCGCGTTCGATCTCATCGACGATCGCTCGGTTGTAGATCCGCTGGATCGGAAACGTACGTCCGCCTGCGGTGTAGTACAGCTGCGACCTTTCTTTGCGTACCTTGGTAATATCGACCGTTGAGATGCCGAGCTTACGCTCATACACGCGGAAGTCAGCGCGGGTCTTCTGGATCTCGGGAGTGACTTCCAGAAGAACCACGGTGTTCGGATCATGATCCGCGACAATCACCCGGCGGAGAAGTTCCCAGTAGCTCTCACTATCATGGCCACCGAGGTGCCACCTGAGTTCCTCTGACAAAGCATAGGTATCTATATACTGTCTCGACAGGACGTCCTGATATCCGTAGACCGACGGGAATGCTTGAAGTTCAACCAGCTTGAAGCCCAGGGTGCCGTCCAGGTTTCTCATAAACCCGAAGTCCACCGTCATGAAATTTGGCTGTGGATTTTCATTCGGAACACGATAGCGGTCTGGAATGGAACTGTTCGACGCAGCCATATAACTTTGGTTGTTAGTCAGAGCAATCGTCATCTCGCGACCAGCATCGGCCATGTCCTCGAGCAGCGATCTCGGAAAGAAACACGGAGTCTCACAGACCCGGAAGTCGACAGATCCGAGTTGTTCCTCCAGATCAGAAACGAGACGAACATACGCCGAGGGAGTGAAGCCAGCATTGAAGTTGCTGCGATAAGGTTCGAGCATATAGGCGAACTTGACTCCTGTGATGGCTGCGGCTCATCAATCTCACCACTTATCGAGAAGCAGAGAGAAATCCTCAGTGAGGGATCAGAAAGACACCTTCACGCATGATCTGCTTTTCCCCGCCAGCGTCGCCCAGCCAAATATTGAAGCCAAGCCCGACCACATCGATGTGGGTGGACGACTTCCACGCCGCTCCAGTATGAGCGCCATACGGGTCACCAAATGCAATGTGCACTCCCGGGAACTTCTCATCCTGCAGGATATTTCCGATCACACGCTCTACACCGATGTTGGTGCCGATGGCAAACTCGCCGACACGATCTGAGTTTTCGTCCGTGTGCGTGTAAGCCCAGAAATCCCGCTCGAGAGATTTGTTATCGCAGACCACTCGAGTGATCCGGTTGGCTTCGATGTTGATGATCAGCGGAGTCTCATGCAGAAGGCCATATCGCGCACAAAGATAATCGCCAACCACACCGTCTACAACGAACACACCGTTTACCTCGTGGGGAGCTGTGAAGCACTCACCTCCAGGAAGATTGCCCCACTTTTCGGCACTGATGATTCCAGACGTCTTGAACCAGCGATACGCTTTCGAAAGCTCGGCATGAATGTCGGTTCCAGCTGCAGTGGTGGCACGGACGTACGTTGCCGCACGTACCTTGTCGAGCACCGCTTGACTCAGCCGATCAATCTCCAGAAAGTCTGCACGCATCCCCTGGGTCATCACTTCCGGCGTGATGTTAACCATGTGGGCATGACGCATGTGCCGACGATTGACGACATCGGTCATCTGCATGCGGCTGTGCAATTCATTGGGCTGAACCTCGACCGCGAAGATGCTTACCTGTGAACTTTCCATGTCGTCAAGTACAGCAGCCGGCATCTCTTTCACCGGCCGTTCGGCGAGCTCTTCGAGGATGAATCCGTTCCACGAGAGCCCGCCGTGATCGAGTTCCCCCCCTATCGAAGCGGCAATTGCCTGGCAACTGCGATCGGTAATCAGTGTCACCTTTTCGTCCGGCTGGATCCTCAGACAGGTTGTGATCGCGTTGATAGCGCCGGCCCGAAAGTCACTGGGGAACACAGTCGAGCGCAACTCCGCCGTTTGCGTCAGTTCTTCGCCAGCCATGGTATTAGTCATACGTACCAACTCCCTCGGGTTTACGCGCGAACAACCGCCCGAACTGATTAGATGCGCTTAGAGGCCCGCCTTGGTCTCCAACGCCATGTAGTCCACTACGTCGCGCATGCTTCCGGTCTCCCGAAACACGCGGAGCTGCCGATCTGCCCCCGAGCCCTGCTCCAGCATGGTGTGAACGTAGTTGATCTCTTCGCGACTGTTGAGATTGTCGAGAACATCGTCTACGAAGTCCAGGTACTCGAGGATCAGGTCCCGGGCAGGAACCTCAGCCTGCTTACCGAAATCGATCATTTTGCCATCGAGCCCATATCGAACTGCCCGAAATTTGTTCTCCATCAGAAGAGCTCTGGAATAGGCACGATAATCGATATTACGGGAGTGCAGAATCCACAGCTTGCACGCTGTTGCCTGAATCAGAGCTGCGATGGCGATCGTTTCGTGAGCGCGTAAGGGTATGTCACAGATACGAACCTCGACGGTATCGAAGAAAGGATGCGGGCGGATATCCCACCAGATCTTCTTTGCGTTGTCGATGCAGTTCGTCTTGATGAGCAAGGCCACGTAGCTCTCGAACTCCGAGTAGCTTGCGAACGAGTCGGGGAGGTTGGTGCGCGGGAAGTTCTCAAACACCTTCGCCCGGTAGCTCTTGTATCCCGTCTCCATCCCTTGCCAAAAAGGCGAGTTGGTTGAAAGAGCGAGAATGTGAGGAAGAAAGTATCGCAGCGAATTCATTACGCGGATGGCTGCTTCCTTATCTTCGATTCCGACATGGACATGCAGGCCGAAGATGAGATTCGCACGCGCGACCTGCTGAAGATCCTCGACCACCTGCTGATAGCGGGGATCGGGATGGATCTCTTGCAAGCGCCAGTCGGCGAACGGGTGGGTTGCGCCCGCAACCAGCATAAGTCCATGCTCTTCTGCAAGTCTCACCATATTGCGACGCAGATCGAAGAGGTCTTCCTTGGCTTCCGCAATATTACGGCAGACGCGTGTGCCCACCTCAATCACGGACTGATGCATCTCGGCCTTCACCCGCTCCTCAAGGCGCAGTTTCCCTTGCGCGAGCATCTCCGTCGCTATATGAGATCGCAGGTCACGAGACTCCGGATCGACCGTCTGGTATTCCTCTTCTATGCCTAGCGTAAAAGTGGGGCGCATACACTCACCTGCCAACGAGGATCAGCCTAGCACCAGATCCTGGCGCTAAACGAAGGGGCCAACTCTATTTTGCTACTTTGGAAGTTTGCTGAGCGGCGGTTTCGGTTTGGTCGCAGCCGGAGCTTTGGTCACGGGGGTGGAACTGGATGTGCCCTGCAGCAGTGCCGCCCAGTTCATCTCCTGTGGCACAGGCGTTGAGGCTTGCGCCTTTCTTACAGAAAGATGGGCAACCCTGTCCACGATCCAGTCGAAGCTCTCACGACCGACTGAGTGCAGATCGGCGTCGGGCGCGGGATTCATGAAATCAATAGCGTATGGAACTCCGTCCTGAACTGCGAATTCAACAGTGTTCAGGTCGTACCCGAGTGCCCGGCAAAGCGTTAGCGCATCCGTCTCGACTCGTTTCAGCAGCGCCTTATCGTATTCGGGCGGATCTAGTAGATATCGCTGCTCGTGTGGCCGGCGAGGATCGTAAGGCATGATGCGGACCTCACTCTGCCCGACAACATAGCACCGAAAGTATTCCTTGAAGTTGACCGCCGCCTGTAGCGTCATGCAGAGATCCCGCGTCTGCTCGTAGGCCGCGAAGAACTCTCCTGGATTGTGCACATGGTAGACATCGCGCCAGCCCCCACCGTCGTGCGGCTTCAGGAACGCCGGGAATCCTACGTACTCAAAAATGCGCTCCCAATTCAGCGGAAACTCAAGATTGCGGAGGGACTGACTCGATATCTGCGGCGGGAAGTATTTATGCGGCAAGAGAACAGTCTTCGGAACGGCAACTCCTAGCTTGGCGGCTAAGGCATAGTTGAAGAATTTGTCGTCTGCAGACCACCAGAAGGGGTTGTTAACAATCTGCGCCCCGGTCAGAACCGCATTTTTCAGGAATGATCGATAGAACGGCAGATCGTGCGAGATCCGGTCAACAATGACGTCGTAGCCAGACGGCACCGCCATTTCGACACCGCCGACATGTACAAACTCGGCACATACATCTTTGACGCCCAAGGAATTGATCTTTTCGACCAGAGCTCCGGGGAATGAATTCTCCATACCGAACAACACACCAATCTTCTTCATCTACCCTCCATTTCGGCTCACAGGTAAGTCTTGATCATGCGCTGCCACCAGGGCCAGTCATGCCTTGTTCCGTCTCCCCAGACATCCAGCCGATGCGCGATGTTCTTCGCTCGCAGCACCTCCGCCATTCGTTCATTAGGCCCCCAGCACTGGTCATGAACACCCGTTGCAAGAACATAGGTGTTGCCCCTGTACTTCGCCAACTCGGCAGGATCATTCAGATTCGGAAGGAAGTGAGTCGGCGAATTGAAGTAAACATCCTGATCGTAATACCCTTCGAGAAACTGTGATGGATCGAAGATACCGCTCATTGAGAGGAAGCCTCGAAAGGTGGATGGATGCCGCAGAGCGATGCTGGCCGCGTGGTATCCCCCCAGGCTACAACCAAGGGTGATCGGACGCTCCGGACCATTCCACTCGCGAACGAGAGGCAGGACCTCTTCGCGGATATATTCTTCGTACTGAATGTGTCGTGCGATTCGCCAACGAGGAGCCACGCAGCGGTTGTACCAGCTCTCCATATTGACGGAATCGACACAGAACAGCTGGATGCGACCCGCGTTTATGTCCCCCTCGATCGCGTACACCATCCCGTTGTCCTCGAACTCCCAGAATCGTCCGCCCGACGTTGGAAACACGAGCACCGGAAGTCCACCATGACCGAACACGAGAAGTTCCATGTCACGTCCCAAGGAACCGGAGAACCACCTACAGTACTCCCGCCTCATTCCTTTGACCTCTGCTAATCTGTTGCAATCCTAGCCTACTGGACGAGCGACCCCCTGGAGCGAAACTGTTGCGGCGACCATCCTTCGGATTCATTCCCACCAGGCTTGGTGCCGACCAGAACTCACTCGTTGACCGCGAAGTGCCGGACGATGGGCTGCTTTCGGGCAACCGGTACGAGAGACATCTCTTTCACTCCGCGATACTTCCCGATGATCGCGCGGTCTTGGTGTACCTCCCGGCTAGCTACGAGGCTGGCATCGAGCGCTTCCCCGTTTTCTATCTTCATGACGGCCAAAACCTGTTCGACGGTAGAACCTCCTACGTGCCCGGCTGCACCTGGCGCGCGCACCAAACAGCAGATGAGGTAATAGCGAGCGGCGCCATTCGCCCATTGATCCTGATTGGTATTGCTAATACCGGTCTGCGCCGTATGGCAGAGTACACCCCGACTCGTGATTTCAGGATGGGTGGTGGCGAAGGCCGCAGCTACGGCCGCCTGCTCGTCGAAGAGCTGAAACCACTCATTGATGCGCGCTATCGAACTCTCACTGGCCCTGCCGATACTGGCCTAGGAGGATCCTCCCTCGGCGGTTTGGTATCGCTTTTCTTAGGTTTTGAATACCCGGACATCTTCGGTAGACTCGCGGTGATGTCGCCTTCCCTCTGGTGGGATCACCGCAGTATCCTCAATCTCGCTTCGCGGATCAGCACCCGAGCAGGCCTCAAGATCTGGCTCGATATGGGAACGGCAGAAGGTGTGCGGCACCTGCAAGATTCGGATCTGCTTTACAAGACACTGCTGCAGCGTGGATGGAAGGCGGGCGTTGACCTTAGTTACACCCGAGTCGATTGCGCTCTGCACAATGAAGAGGCCTGGTCTCGCCGGTTCGGGGATGTTCTTCGCTTCCTCTTCCCCGCCGACCAACGAAGCGGGTAGGCGCGACCGTTGCGAAAACCTGTTGCTTCCTCCATACTTAGGCGTTGGGTGTCAAAGGACCTTCGATTCGCCAGGAGTCAACCGTCTTACATCCAAAAATTGAATTCCGAAAGGCAGTCTAGTGTTAATGATTCGTTTGGCGCGTGTTGGAGCGCGCAAGCAGCCCCACTACCGCGTCGTTGTGATTGAGAAGGACCGTGCTCGCAATGGTCGTTCCGTTGAAGTTGTTGGCACTTATAATCCGCGTACCACCCCGGCGACCGTGGACTTCAAGCGTGATCGGATCGAGTACTGGACGCGCAACGGAGCGCAGCTCTCGGAGCGGGTTGGCAAGCTGCTCTCGGCGACCCCATCCGATGCTGCCGCTGACAACTCTTCAGCAACGTAGTCATCGTGAAATGAATCTTTGGGTACTCAGGAAAGTTCCTAACGAGTCGTGATGACTGCACACAGGATCGGCTCCTTCCGTCCCCTCAAGTACACTCTGAGTCACATGGCGTCTCCTCTCTAGGCGACGCCACCATGCTCTGCGGCGGTCTGTCTCAGGGCTGCCGACAATTCATGGGCCGTGGCTACGCTCGTAATGGCTCGCTTCCGGAAGATCTCGCTTAGACGAGACGAAGGAGGTGAGCATGAGCTGGCGCGTGACTCCCAGGAGGTACGTGTGATGACGCAGGCCATGGAAGATGTGGCGAGGAAAGACCCTGCATGCAAAATGGAGAAGCTGATCTCAGAGCTTGCTCGCTGTCTTGTCGATTCACCGGAGACAGTATCTGTCGAGGCAGTGCCAGACGGGGATGGGACTATCCTTCGCTTGAAGGTGGCTGCCAGTGATCTCGGGAAGGTGATAGGTCGGCAAGGCCGCACGGCTCGCTCTTTGCGGACGATTTTGAGCGCAGCGAGCATGAAGCTGAAGCATAGGTTCTCGTTGGACATCAGCGAGGAACTACAGGGGACAAACCTGGACGAGAGAATCGAGTGAGCGTCCTCGCAACTTCCTGCGATTGCGATATAGTCTTCACCTCGTGAAGGAAGATCAGACACGCTGGATCGCGGTCGCTCGCCTGCTTCGGCCCCAGGGACGCAAAGGGGAGGTGCTTGCAGACCTGCTCACTGATTTTTCAGGTAGGTTCTCGCAGGGGAGCAGGCTCTTCGTCCCCGGTTCAGATTTTGACGGTGCTCTTTCAGAGGCGAGGTCGGTAGAAGTTGAGTCCTCCTGGCTGCCACATGGGCGTAATGAAGGGCGGATCGTGCTTGCTTTCACTAATATTGGCACGATAGAAGAGGCCGAGCGCCTTTCAGGGCTCGATGCCTTTGTGCCGGAGGCAGAGCGTCTCGCCCTTACGGACGGGAGCTTGTACCTCGACGAACTGGTCGGATGCACTGTGTATGACGAAAGCGTGCCTGTAGGAACGATTCGCGATGTGCAGTTCATGACGTCCCCCGATGGGAAGCGGAGACTGCCTGAAGCTGCACCCCTCCTGGTCGTAGATTCGCCGGCGGGAGAGGCGCTAATCCCGTTCGCGAAGGAGTTCATCCTTAGCCTGGACGTCGTTCATAAGCGGATTCTGATGAAGCTCCCCGATGGGCTCGTCGATCTGAATATGAGACCGGCTCCGCCGAACTCTTAGAAGCGGAGCGCAAAACCGAGCGATAGGATCGGGTAGATTTGCAGTGGCCGGATATCACGGTTGAGCTTGCTCTCTTCTTTCGCGAGATTCGCTTGGACTGCGGGGTCTTTGGCTATGTTGAAACATCCCTGTGTCGTACACGCGGTGCCGGCAAGCTGAATCGCCACGTTGGGCGGGGCCAGGTAGGCTCCACCGAACTCGAAGGTAACCGAGATGTGGCGACCGCTGCGAGGGATCAGGTTGCCAAATCCCAGGAGGACAATGGGAGCAATCTTCTTTTGAAAGTTGAGAGATGCTGTTCCTTGGACAGGATCATCGAGACTGTTGAGGTAAGCGGTGTCCCCTAGCTTGAACTGCTGCCCTGGAGCAACCTCCGCGGCGGCACTCACTTCATCCTTGCAGTAAAGAGCGCCGGCGCTTATGTGGAAGCCTCCGCGTTTCGGAAACCAGTCGATCATCCCCTGTCCGGAGGTTAGCTTCAAAGCCGTGTTGTAGTTCACACCGTCAATGGTGAAGGGATACCGCAGATCGAAGTAGCTGCCGCCGAATCTTATGTTGACGTTTCTCAGCATGGGGAGGGCGAGCTCAACGCCCGGGCCTAACGTCCCCGCTGTCAGGCCAAGAGCGGCCGTCGAGAATGGGCCTATACCCGGAGGTTGATGACCTTTCGGCGGGGGAGGCAGATGTACGCCGGCACCCTCTCCCGGGATAGGCGATGCAGACCTGGTGTACGCCGGGGTTGGTCCGGGGTTGACCGAGGTGGAGTAGATGAATCGGGTCGTCTCTCCCGGAGGCAGGTCCTGGACAGGTACCATCTGGGCCACGGCCTGGAGGCAGCCCAGGGCAAGCGGCATAATAAGTGCTGCGGCTAATTTACTTGGCAACAACGGTCTGCCTCTCTCCCGGTCACGAACCGTCCCGGACGGCGGGTGTATCGCGCAGAGGGTCGTGGCGCAAGGGACCGCTCACGTTGACAAGCTAACAACAAAGCTCCGGGCTAACGATGCCCCTTACGTGGTAGTACGCCATGCAATTTGACATCATCACGATCTTCCCGGAGTTCTTCGCTGGGCCTCTCGACTTCGGGGTACTGCGCAGAGCGCGGCACAGCGGTCGCGTCAGCATCACGACTCACGATCTGCGATCGTTCACGGATGATCGCCACAGGACTGTGGACGACCGGCCTTATGGGGGTGGGGAGGGTATGGTTCTGAAGGTGGAACCGATCTCTCGAGCGGTAGCTTCGCTGGGCGTATCCCCGCGGGAGGACCGGGCGGCGGGTCGTGAGACGGTGATCCTGCTTTCCGCCCAGGGACAGCGGTTTACCCAGGCGATCGCACACGAACTCGCGGAGCTGCATCGGGTGGTCTTCGTCTGTGGACGGTATGAAGGTGTGGATGAGAGGGTGAACGAGATGCTGTGCGACCGGGAGATCTCGATAGGAGACTATGTGCTTTCGGGTGGCGAGATTGCGGCGGCGGTGATCGTGGATGCGGTGGTGCGGCTTCTGCCCGGTGTGCTCGGGAACCCCGACTCATCCCGGTATGAGAGTTTTGGCGTGAACGAATCGGAGGTGCGGGAGACGCACCGGAATGGGGTGCCGCGGGCCACCCACGGTGCTGGCGGTCTGCTCGACTATCCGCACTACACGCGCCCAGCGGAGTTTCGGGGTGTGAGCATCCCGGAGGTCCTCCTAGGCGGGGACCATGAGGCCGTGCGACGGTGGCGGCGACGGATGGCGTTGGGGAAGACGCTGCGGAACCGGCCCGACCTGCTCCAAGGGGCAGAGCTGACGAGGGAAGACCGGGAGATGGTGGAGCATCTGCGGCAAGAGGCTGGTGAGGAGCGGCCGGAGTAGAGAGGCGGCGCGGCGGTCTGGCAAGCGGAGTCGTGTAGACTTAGAAATTGAGTCCAACACAGGAAAGTTCCCATGTCTATTCATCCGATAATGCAGAAGCTAGCCGCGAAACTTGAGCGGACCGACCTCCCCCCGTTTGCACCAGGCGATACCGTTCGCGTCCAGGTCAAGATCAAGGAAGGCGAGAAGGAACGCCTGCAGGCCTTTGAGGGCATGGTGATCGCGTCCCGCAAGGGGCCACAGGGCACCTTTACCGTCCGCAAGATGAGCTTTGGCCAAGGGGTCGAGCGCATCTTCCCGTACAATTCCAAGGTCGTCGACAAGGTCGAGAAGATTCGTTCCTATGAGGTTCGACGGGCGAAGCTGTTCTATCTGCGCGGACTTCGGGGTAAGGCGGCCCGTCTGCGCGAGGTTGAGCGCGCGTCGTAGGCTTACGTTTTCATCCAAGAGCCACGGCCCTGCCGTGGCTTTTATGTTTGGGCCTAGCGCCACCCCACCCCCGGGTAACCTCTAAAGTCTTGCCGACAAACAACTTAGCTGCACAATGCAAGGCAAAGTTCTGTTATATAAAGACTTACGACAAAGTCTTGATTGCAAAGCAGATACCGGAGAGCAGGGCAATTCAGGCACGCCGACCTAAAGATTGTGGTCTCGTCCGATGCTTGTCCTCACCTTTTCAGTTTACGTGGGTGGGTGGGGTGATTGCGCCACGGTCGCGCGAGATGTTTTCTGAAGGGCGCCTGCTTCCACGCGGTGGACGGGCCGAAGCTGCGCAGTAAGTGGGTCTGCGCTGGGAGCGGTTCGCGGGTTCGCGCGAATGTGCCCGAGCGATGGGGCTATGGATGAGCCGCCGGCTTCGGCGTGGCCGGCCGGAAGCCTGGGCTTGCCTGTTCGGCATCGCTTCGTGCCGGTCCGCGGTTCTCCAGCCATGTTGGTGGTGTTTGAATGCACGGGTGGTCTTTGCGTGTGGCGAGCGGGGGCGGTTGCGCTTTCCGAGCCGACCGCTATGCTCGAAGGATGTCCGGGCATGAGTTGAACGCGAGCGATCCCATCGAGCTTTTCGGGGAGTGGATGCGAGAGGCAGAGAAGAGCGAGCCGAACGATCCGAACGCGGTGGCGCTGGCGACCGCCACGCCGGATGGATCTCCAAGCGTCCGGATGGTGCTCATAAAGCATGTGGACGAGAAGGGATTTTGCTTTTTTACGAACGGGGGGAGTGAGAAGGGCGTGCAGTTGGCGACGAATCCTCGGGCGGCGATGTGCTTTCACTGGAAGACACTGCGGCGGCAGGTGCGGGTCGAGGGTGCGGTGATGGAGTTATCCGGGCCCGAGGTGGATCGGTACTTTCACAGCCGATCGCGACGGAGCCAGCTGGGGGCGGCGGTCTCGGAGCAGAGCCGGCCGCTGAGCAGCCGCGAGGTGCTCGAGGCAAGGGTGCGCGAGTTCGCAGAGCAGCATCCGGGCGAGGTGCCGCGGCCGGAGTACTGGCGCGGCTACTGCCTGCGGGCGGAGCGCATCGAGTTCTGGATGGAGGGCGCGGATCGGCTGCACGATCGGTTCCTGTTCAAAGCGAAGGGGAGCGCGTGGACGGAGCAGCGGCTGTACCCCTGACCAGCCCGGGCTTTGCGCATCTAACCAGATTTCGGCAAGCTGTCGATGGTTCAACAGGAGAGGAACACAATCCATGCCGATGCTGGGTCCCACCAATGATCACGAGGAGATTCGCCGTTGGGCGGCGATACACGGGGCGACGCCGGTCGAGATCGCCTTGCTCAAGCACGATGGCGAGCCGACGAAGATAGCTTTCATGTTTCTGAAGGGACCCGAAAGCGCGCCGGAGATGAAGCCCATCTCGTGGGCGAATTTTTTCGCGTTGTTCGATCTGATGGAGCTGTCGTTTGTGTATGACGAGACCCGCTCCGATCGATACGAACTGCTGCAGTCGGAGACAGGGTCCGGGTTGGGCTTTGTGGTGGGCGCCTAGGGCGGTTCCTGATGCGGTATAGCAGCGAATAGCTCGGGCCGTCAGCCTGATCTTTCGGTTTCCATGAGACCTGGGGCTTCGCTCCAGTCTGGTATGAGGCGGGCCGTTGGCCCTGAAGCTTGCTACTGATTACTGGCAGACAAACCGATTTAGGTGAGTTTCTCTCCGTACCTATTCCCGCGTTGCCCACTCGTGCTCGACGATGTTGTCAGGTGCCGTTTGCCCGGAGAATGGCCGGCTCCCGATCACCACCAGTTTGTATTTGTCTCCTTTTTGGCATGACCGCTCTCGATGCGAAAGGACATGCGGGTTATGGATGCGGTACTGTTCTGTGTGTGCTTGAGTAACTGATTTGAAGGGGAGCGACTGATGATCGGACGGCGGGATGTGATGGTGGCGGTAGTGGCGATGGCGGGAACCCTGGGCTCGGTGGCGGCGGTGGACCAGGCGCGAGGGATGATTGGGTCGTCGGTGTACGACGTATTTGCGATGGCGGCGACGCCGACCAAGGTCGGCACGGTGCGGCAGGTGGTGAAGGGGCCGACGGCGACTCTGGAGCAGCTGGAGGTGCATGTGACGACGCTGAATCCGGGGGAGCAGCCGCATCCGCCGCACAAGCACCCGAATGAGGAGATGCTGATCATTCGCGAGGGGCAACTGGAGACGCTCAGCAACGGGGAGTGGAAGCGGGTGGGGCCGGGATCGGTGATCTTCAACGCATCCGACGTGATGCACGGACTGCGCAACGTGGGGACGGCGCCGGCGGTGTACCACGTGATCAACTGGCGAACGGCGGCTACGCCGAAGGAGTAGGTCTGGGCCGGGACAAGTGCGGCGGAAAGCGAGCGAGTGAGCGCGGGCAACCGAGTGTTCTTAGAGTTTGCGCCAGAGAGTGGGGAGTGGGCCGGAGGCGCCGGAGACGGGATCGGACGCGGGAAAGGTGAGGTGGGCCATGCGGTCGAGGGTGTCGGGGGTGGGAGCGGAGCGGCAGATATCCCAGAGCTGGCCGGCGGGGTAGGCGCCGACGACGAGGAGATCGGGGCTGGAGCGGAGGCTGCAGTGACCTGTGCCAGCGGGGAGAGCGACGACGTCTCCGGCGCGCAGGGTGAGATCGCGACCGCCGGGAGCGGGGCCGCCGAGCGTGACGTGGACCTCACCGGCGGCGATACCGAGGATCTCGTGGGCGGTGGAGTGGAAATGATGAAAGGGGTAGATGCCGTTGCGCCACTGCGGCGGCCAGCCGGTGGCGTTGAAGGCGCGTTCCATGGCGGAGGCGAGGGCGGCTGGATCGGGCGATGGGGAGAAGGCGCTGCGATAGAGGAGGACGGGGAGGTGGGGGTTGTTGGGTATCCAGCCGTTGGGGGAAAGGATGAAGTGCTCCGGCGGCCCGGATGGGGGCTGGGCGGCGACGGAGAGGCTGGAGGCTAGGATGCCGGCGGCGAACTGTCTGCGGTCGATGGAGCTCATGAGGGTTTTATTGCCTGGAGGTTGGATGAGATTTACAGGACGGTAGTTTGAGCTGCCAGGCGTGGATCAGGCGGCGGTGCGTGCGGGGATGGGTTTGCGGCGGCGTTTCAGGGCGAGGAAAGCGAGCCGGGCTGCGAGCAGGATGGCGAGGATGGCGGTGACTTTCCAAGGGGTGCGTACGCCGGATTTGACGAGCCACCAGAAGTGGATGACGGCGGCCAGGGCGGCAACGTAGACGAGACGGTGAAGGCGCTGCCAGTTCTTGCCGCCCATGGCGCGCAGGACTGGGGCGGGGCTGGTGAGGGTGAGAGCAAAGAGGATGACCCAGGCGGCGAGGCCTACCTGGATGAAGTTTCGCTTTTTGAGGTCGTCGAGGATGGTGGGCCAGACCTGGCGACCCTGGGTGAGGATCTCGCCGGGGTGGCCGTGGCGGGTGGCGGTGAGGGCGGCGGTGAGGTCGTATCCGGAGAAGAGGAAGAGGTAGGTGGCGAGGTGGAGGGTGGCGTAGAAGAAGGCGTAGAGGCCGATGAGGCGGCGGAGGCGGACGAGAGGGGCGAGACGGGGGGAGAGACGCCGGAGGGGAGTGATGGCGAGCGAGCCGAGGAGGATCCAGAGGGCCCAATCTCCGGTGAAATGGGTGATGTATTGGACGGGGTCGGGGTCAAGGGCGAGGGCGCCGTTGCGGTAGATGAGGAGCAGATGGGCGAATGGGAGGAGGAGAAGGAGATGGGCAAGGACCTTTAGAGCGAGGATGGCGCGCTTGGGCATGGGTGGGAGGATCATACCGTCCGGTGGTTGGAGTCAGAAGCCCTCGTGCCGGCTTGGGTCACGGCATCGGAGGGCTCCTGCAACAGCCATGGAAGAGGTGAAGCAGGGTTGCGGTGGGGAGATCTTTCGCCGGTGATGGGCAGACCTGGAGGTCAGTCAGCCGGTCTGATGCCTAGCTGCCGCTCTCGCGATCAGTTTCAATAATACTTCTTGAGGTCCATGCCGTTGTAGAGGCTGGCGACCTGGTCGCCGTAGCCGTTGAACATCTGGGTGGGGACGGAGTGAGGGAAGGCGGAGCTATCGATACGACGCTCGTGGGCCTGGGACCAGCGGGGGTGATCGACGTTGGGGTTGACGTTGGAGAAGAAGCCGTATTCGCTGGAGGCCTGGTCGTTCCAGGTGGTGTGCGGCTGCTTGTCGGTGAACTTAATTTGGACGATGGATTTGGCGTTCTTGAAGCCGTACTTCCAGGGCATGACGACGCGGACGGGGGCGCCGTTCTGGTTGGGGAGGACGTTGCCGTAGCAGCCAAAGGTGAGCAGGGCGAGGGGGTTCATGGCCTCGTCGATACGGAGGCCTTCGGAGTAGGGCCAGTCGTAGCCGCCGGGGAGGTCGGGCATTTGCTTCTTATCGACAAGCGAGAGGAACTGGACGAATTTGGCGCTGGGGAGGGGGTCGCAGAACTTGATGAACTCGGAGAGGGAGTAGCCGTCCCAGGGGATGACCATGGACCAGGCTTCGACGCAGCGGTGGCGGTAGACGCGGGACTCGATGGGTCGGTAGTTCATGAGGGCGTCGATGTCGACGGTCTGGGGTTTTTTTACGAGGCCGTCGACTTTGACGGTCCAGGGGCGAGTTTTGAGGGTGCCGGCGTTTTTGGCGGGGTCGGACTTGTCGGTGCCGAACTCGTAGAAGTTGTTGTAGTGGGTGGCCTTGGACTCGGGTGTTTGCGGATCGGTAACGGTGTACTGGCTGGGGACGGTCTTGAGAGCAATCTCGGCGGCGCTGACGCTGCGGGGGGTCCAGAAGCCGGGGATGTTGCGGGCGGCGACGGCTCCGATGGCGGCGGTGGCGCCGGCGTAGGCGGCTCCGGTGAGGAAGCGGCGGCGGGTCTGGCTGCGGCTGTGCTCGTGGAATGCGGCTTCGGGGGTGATCTCGGAGGAGCCTGGTTCGGGGCCTTGTTTGCTGGTGTCACGAATCAACATGTTGCAGTTCCCTCTCCGCTGCCTGGTGCCGGTTTTGAACGGCTCGGGCGGTGTGTGTCCGCTAGTTAGACTACGCGATTGGGGAATGGGTGGATGGGGCGGTTTTGATGCCGCGAAGGAAGAACAGGGCGACGCCGACGAGGATGACCAGGGCGGCGAGGGCGAGTTCGCGGCTGAAGTTGGCGCGGGCGAGGAGGATGTAGGTGAAGCCGGCAAGGGCGGCGAGGGGTGGAAGCGGGTAAAGCCAGAGGCGGAAGGGACGGGGGAGGTCGGGTTGCGAGCGGCGAAGGTAGAGGACACCGATGTGCTGGGTGAGGAACTGCAGGAGGAGGCGGATGACGACCATGGCGGCGATGACGTCCGCGAGCGAGAAGAAGCAGAAGAGGGCGGCGGCGGCGGCAAGAGTAAGGAGCGAGACGAAGGGGAAGCCGCGGGTGGGGTGGAGGCGGGCGAAGATACGGAAGAAGTTGCCGTCGGCCGCGGCGGCGTAGGGGATGCGGGAGTAGCCGAGCAGAAGGGCGAAGACGCTGGCGAAGGCGGTCACCATGATGAGGACGGCGGCGATCTGGGCGAGGAGATGAGCGATGTGCGGGCCGAGGGTGGGGGTGTAGGCCGCTTCCATGAAGAGGGATACCATGGCTCGCCGGGCGGGGAGGGCCTGCTCGGAGAGGAGGTGCTGCCAGGGGAGTACGGCGAGGATGGAGAGGTTCATGGCGATATAGAGGGCGGCTACGATTGCGATCGAGAGGAGGATGGCGCGGGGGATGGTGCGGCCCGGGTCCTCGACCTCGCCGCCGAGGAGGGAGACGTTGTAGTAGCCCCAGTAGTCGTAGGTGGCGATGAGCATGGCGGAGGCAAGACCGGTGAAGAAAGCCGGGGTGAGGGGAAAGACTCCGGGTGGGAGGTGGATGGCCTGGGCGAGGTGCCCGTGGAGGAGGCCGGTGACGATGATCCAGGCGATGGCTCCGAGGACGATCGAGAGCATGATGATCGAGAGCGCGCCGATGCGGGTGAGGTCCCGGTAGAGGAGGATAACGGCGAGGAGGACGGCGGCTATGGCGACGAAGGTGGTGGGACCGATGGAGATGGCGGCGGCGTAGGGGCCGAGATGGACGGAGTGGAGCAGGGTGTGGCGGGTGAGCGAGGGGGCGAGGAAGGTGGCGTACTGGCTGAGGCCAATGGCTCCGCTGGCGACCGAGAGCGGGCAGGAGAAGAAGACCTGGAAGAGGAAGAGGAAGCTGAGGATCTTGCCGAGGCGTCCGGGGTAGATGACGCGGAGGTAGGCGTAGGTCCCGCCGGCCTGGGGGAGGGCGGCGCCGAGCTCTGCCCAGACGAGGCCGTCGCAAAGGGCAAGGAGGGCTCCGAGGATCCAGCCGAGCATGGCCTGGGGACCGCCCATAGCCCCGATGAGGAGCGGAAGGGTGATGAAGGGGCCGACGCCGATCATGTTGAGCAGATTGAGGGTGACGGCGCCGCGGAGATTGAGCGAGCGGACGAGCTGGACGGCGGATTGGATCTGGGAGCTGATGAGGTTGAGTTTAGCGGGTGGTTGGGAGAGAGTAGAGGGTAATGATGATGCGGCGATGGTTTGTGAGTGCGGCGACGGTGTTGATGGTGGTGGGTGTGGCTCTCCGGGCAGAGATAGTTGTTGCGGGGCAGCCGGGGGAGGGGCAAGGGCAAATACAGGGGTCTCTCCACTCCGCGCTGCGGGCTGCGGCAAAGATGACAGCGAAGAACGGGCAAGTCGCTTTGGGAAAGATGACGGCGAAGGACGCACAAGCCGCTCCGGGCGAGATGACCGGGAAGAAAGCGCAGGCTGCTCCGGGCGCTGGAGGAGAAGCCGGGTGGGAGGCGAAGAGTTTTGCGGAAGATCCGGCGAATTTGAAGGGGGAGCGGGTGCGGGCGGTGGAGGGGGAGGCGCTGACTGCGGACCGGGGGGCGGCGGGGCTGGAGCAGATGCTGCGGAAGCTCCGGACGCGGGCCAGCCTGATGATGATCGTGGCCCATCCCGATGACGAGGATGGGGGGATGCTGACGTACGAGTCGCGCGGGCTGGGAGCGCGGGTGGGAATGCTGACGCTGACCCGGGGGGAGGGCGGGCAGAACGTGGTGACCGGCGACTTCAACGACGCGCTGGGGCTGGTGCGGACGCGGGAGCTGCTGGCGGCGGACCGGTACATGGGGGTGGACCAGATGTTTGGGACGGAGGTGGACTTTGGGTTCTCGAAGACGAAAGAGGAGGCGTTTGCGAAGTGGACGCATGAACGGGTGCTGTACGACGCGGTGCGTGCGGTTCGGCTGTACCGGCCGCTGGTGGTGACGAGCGTGTTTATCGGGGCTCCGAGCGACGGGCATGGGCAGCACCAGGTGAGTGGGGAGATCGCGCAGGAGGTGTTTGAGGCGGCGGCGGATCCGAAGGTGTTCCCGGAGATGGGATTGCCGGCCTGGGCTCCCATGAAGGTGTATGCGCGCGTGCCGTTCGCGCGAGTGGACGAGAAGGGGATGTTTGACTATGCGACGGGTAAGTATGTGCCGGCACGGTTTTACAACTATGTTGCCAAGACGTGGTCCAGCGTGGCTCCGAAGGCGGATGTGACGGTGCCGGAGGGCGAGTTCAGCGCGGTGCTGGGCAAGAGCTATGTGCAGTTTGCGAGGGAGGGTCTGGCGCTGCAGCGGACGCAGATTGGGGCGGGGGTGCGGGTGGCTCCGGCAGGGCGGTTCGATGTGGGGTATACGCGGTATGGATCGCGTGTCCCAGAGGGTTCAATCGAGCAGGAGAAGAATTTTTTCGAGGGTGTCGATGTCACGCTGGCGGGGATTGCGGATCTCGCGGCAGGGCTTCCCCCTGATGCGAAGACGGACCTGAAGCGCGTGCTTTTGCGGGTGGACGCCTCGGTAGAACAGGCCTCTGAAAGGGTCGGTGCAGGCGCTCCGCGGAAGGCTGCGCCAGGGCTTCGCGATGGGTTGGCGCTTACGCGTCAGTTGATCGTCCGGGTCGGCGGGATGCGCAACATGCCGGAGCGAGAGAGGTATGACGTTCTCCATGAGCTGCGCGTCAAGGAGGTGCAGTTCAACGACGCCCTGGTGCTAGCGCTCGGACTTCGGCTGCAAGCGGAGACGACGGAGACCAACGTGATTGCGCCGGCGACCGAGGTGCGGGTGCCGGTGGAGGTGGTGAACGGGGGTGACGAGGGGGTACAGCTGCGGCGTTATGACGTGGTGCAGACCGGGCTGCAGCGAAGCGTGAGCGGAGCGGATGTGGGAACTGGATCGATCGGGGCAGGGGCAAGATCCGCGAGCTGGGCGCTGGAGGTGGGGGAACCCGGCGGGCGGGAGGCGGCGACGCGGCCGGTCTTCTCGCGCAAGGACATCGAGCAGCCGGTCTATGAGATCCGTGACCCGAGACTGCGGGATGCGCCGTTGCCGGTTCCGGCGGTCGAGGTGTTTGCGGCGATCGATTATGGCGAGACGACGGTGCGTCTGGGGCGAGTGGCTACCGGACACCGGGCTGAAGATGGGACGGTGCAGCCCTTGATGTTTGAGCCGGGGCTGAGTGTTTCAATCTCTCCCGCGGCGGGTGTTGTTCCCTTGGGAGAGACGAGTTTTGCTGCGACGGTGCGGGTGAAGAGCGCCGAGCGGGCAGGGGCGCAGGGTGTGGTCCAGCTGGCATTGCCGAGCGGGTGGAGATCGGAGCCAAGCTCGGCGGAGTTTCACACGACCAAAGCGGGCGAGGAGCAGGCGATCCGATTCCGGGTGACGCCGGGCGCGCTGGGAGAGCGGGCGTACACCATGACGGCGGTGGCGAAGAGCGGGGGCAGGGATTACCGGGAGGGCTACCACGCGGTGGGGTACCCGGGGCTGGTGCGCGACAACCTTTATGCTCCGGCGACGTACCGGGCGCGGGGCGTGGACGTAAAGGTTCCGGCGGGGCTGCGGGTGGCGTATCTTCCTGGGACAGGGGATGCGGTGGCGGCGTCGCTCGAGGATATCGGGATCCATGCGACGACGGTGAGCGTGGCGGAGATCGCCGCCGGGAAGCTGGCGGGGTTTGACGCGCTGGTAATGGGGGTGCGGTCGTATGCGGCGCAGAAGGAGCTGCCGGCGGTGACGGGGAAGCTGATGGCGTTTGCGAACGGAGGGGGTGTGGTGGTGGTGCAGTACCAGTCGGGCGAGTACGGGAGCGAGGATGCTCCATACCCGTTGTCGATGGGTGGGGGGCTTGCGGAGCGGGTGGTGGAAGAGGACTCGCGGGTGCAGCTGCTGGCTCCCTCGAGTCAGGTGCTGTCGTGGCCGAACAGGATCTCGGAGAAGGACTTCGGCGGATGGGTGGAGGAGCGTGGGCACGGCTTCATGCGAGAGTGGGATGCGCGGTATGAGGCGGTGACGGAGGTGCATGATGCGGGTCAGGATCCGCAGAAGGGCGGCCTGCTGGTGGCGCGGGTGGGTGCCGGGGCATATGTGTACTGCGCCTATGCGCTCTACCGGCTGCTACCGGAGGGGGTTCCGGGGGCGTTCCGGCTGATGGCGAACCTAGTGAGCGTGGGAAAGAGGCCGTGAGTGGAGGCGAATCCATGGGCGAGCGAGCGGGGCAGGAGCGAGCGGTGAGGTTTGAGGTCACGGATGTCGGGCTCGAATCAACAAGGCGCATCCTAAGAGGAGACGGCAATATGTGTTGGTCAGCGATGGACAGAGAGGCGGGCGAGGCGAGATGACGGAGTTTGGGCAGAAGGCGGAAGGTTTGAGTGGAGCGCGGGAGAAGGAGCTGATGGACACGGCCGATGCGCTGGCGGATGCGCGACGGACAAAGGTTCCAATCGAAGAGCTGCCTTTCGAGATGAGGCCAACGAGTATGGACGAGGCCTACGTGGTACAGGACATGCTAGCGGTGGCGTATGGGGAGATTGGCGGGTGGAAGGTGGGTGCGCCGAGTGCGGAGGCGACGCCGATGTTTGCGCCGATGCCGAGGATCTGGATTGCGGAGGGCGGGGCGGTGATGCGGGCGAAGCGGTACCGAGTGCTGGAGGCGGAGGTGGCGTTTCTGCTGGGGAAGGATCTGCCGCCGCGGGGTTCGGAGTATTCGCGCGAGGAGGTTGCCGATGCGATTGCGAGCTGTCATCCGGCGATCGAGGTGATGGAGTCGGGGCTGACGGATCCGTTGAAGGCGGAGCGGCTGAGCATGATCGCGGATCTGCAGATGCACGGCGGATTTGTGTACGGACCGGCGTACGCGGGATGGGGGGAGATCGACTGGACCAAAGAGACGGTGACGCTTGCGGTCGACGGTGTGGTGCGGGTGGAACGCACGGGATCGAATACGGCAGGGGACCTGATGCGCCTGCTGCCCTGGCTGGCGAACGAGGGAGCGTCGCGGACGGGCGGGCTGCGGGCGGGCCAGTGGATCACGACTGGCAGTTGGACGGGCAATACGCTGGCGGAGGCGAGGTCGAGCGTGGATGTGGTCTTTGGGAGGCTCGGCCGGGTGACGATGCAGTTCGAACCGGAGCAGAATTTGGAAAAGGGGGTTCCGGGCCAGACGGTGCGGACGTTTCGGTGACGGATAGGGATACCGCTGTAAGCTGGGGCGGGCATCGGTGGCGCGCTTTGTTTGCCGCGACTATGCTGCATTTTATAAGCAGATCCCTGCACTGCGTTGCGGGATGACGATTGATTGAGGCGGGAGCGGTGATGGAGATGGTTGCGGGTATGGAGTTTCGGGCTCCCGTTTCGGAGCGGTTTGGAGCGATCCTGACGCCCGAGGCGGTGGCGTTTGCGGTGGGGCTGGAACGGCGGTTTGGGGGGCGTAGGAGGGAGTTGCTGACAAGGAGAGCGGCTCGGCAGGTGCGACTGGACGCGCGAGAGCGGCCAGATTTTCTGCCGGAGACGCGCCAGGTGCGGGAGCTGGAATGGAAGGTGGCCGCGCTGCCGCCGGATCTGATGGATCGCAGGGTGGAGATTACGGGTCCGGTGGAACGGAAGATGGTGATCAACGCGTTGAACTCGGGCGCCAAGGTATTTATGGCGGACTTCGAGGACTCGACGACGCCGACCTGGGCGAATGTGATCGAGGGCCAGATCAATCTGCGGGACGCGGTGCGGCGGACGATTGCGTTTGAGGACGCGACGACCGGAAAGAGTTACACGTTGAAGGAGAGGCCGGCGGTGCTGTTTGTGCGGGTGCGTGGGTGGCACCTGGAGGAGGCTCACATGGTGGTGGATGGAGAGCCGATGTCGGGGGGGATCTTCGACTTCGCGATGTATGCCTTTCACAACGCGAAGGAGCTGCTGGAGCGCGGGTCGGGGCCGTATTTCTATCTGCCGAAGCTGGAGAGTCACATCGAAGCTCGGCTGTGGAACGAGATCTTTGTGGCGGCGGAGGGGGAGCTTGGGCTCCGGGCTGGATCGATCAAGGCGACGGTGCTGATCGAGACGATTCTGGCGGCGTTTGAGATGGACGAGATCCTGTATGAGTTGCGGGACCACTCGGCCGGTTTGAACTGCGGGAGATGGGATTACATTTTCTCGTTTATCAAAAAGTTTGCGGGGGACAAGAGCATTGTGCTGCCGGATCGCGGGCAGGTGACGATGGCGGCGCATTTTATGCGGAGCTACTCGAAGCTGGCCGTCAAGACGTGCCACCGACGCGGGGTGCATGCCATGGGTGGAATGAGCGCGCTGATCCCGATCAAGAACGATGCGGAGGCAAATGAGCGGGCGATGGCGGGGGTTCGCGCGGACAAGGAGCGCGAGGCGGCGGACGGGCATGACGGGACGTGGGTGGCGCATCCGGGGCTGGTGCCGGTAGCGATGGAGATCTTCGACCGGGTGATGCCGGGGCCTAATCAGATTGAAAAGCAGTTGAAGGACTTCAAGGTGACGGCGGAGGATCTGCTGCGGGTGCCGGAAGGAGCGGTGACCGAGGCTGGGCTGCGGCAGAATGTTGCGGTAGGGCTGGGGTATGTGGAGGCGTGGCTGCGAGGGATCGGGTGTGTGCCGCTGTTCAACCTGATGGAGGATGCGGCGACGGCGGAGATCAGCCGGGCGCAGCTGTGGCAGTGGGTGCATCACGGGGCTCGGTTGGAGGACGGCCGGGCAGTGACGGTTGCGCTCTGCGACGAGGTCATCGATGCGGAGCTCGCGCGGGCTCGGGCGGTTGTCGATCAGGAGCGGTACCGGGCCTATGAGCATGCGGCGTTTCTGATGCGGGAGCTGATCAAGGCGCCGAAGTTCATGGATTTCCTGACGGTGCCGGCGTATGCGCGGGTGGTGGCGGCGGAGGGATTGGGATCGTAGGATGAGTCCTGTATTTTGCGAGTCGCTCGGGATGTTCCCTGAACGGGGTCATCGCAGGGGCGATTGCGCCCGGAATCGCGGGTAGTGGGATTCAAAAGAAGGGTGACGATTGCGTTCGAAATTGCGGGGCAACTCGTGACGATTCTCGGCATCTTTTATGGCGGTGCACGCTATGAGCGTCGTTTCAAAGAACGAGGCTCCGCGACCTGATCGTGACTAGCGCGGTGATGACCTTCTGCTAAACAGAACTGAATCGTTTCCCCCGGTTTAGGACATCTTGGGGTAGGCTGTGGGAATCGTATCTAGATCGTGCACCCGTGTGCGTATGAGGTGAGAGCTGTGGCGCGTCCTTACTGGTCTGGTCAGGTTCAGATTTCGTTGGTGGCGTTTGGCGTGAAGCTGTTTGTCGCGACGGAGTCGAAGAGTGAGATTCGGTTTCACCAGATCAGCCGCAAGACGGGCGAGCGGGTGAAGTACCAGAAGGTCTCGGCGAGCGCAGCCGAGGCGCAGGAGGCGAGCGGTGAGGATACGCCGGCTTCGGCGCGGGTGCAGCAGAGCGACATCGTGAAGGGGTACGAGTACCGCAAGGGCGAGTACGTGACGATCGAGCCGGAGGAGATCGCGCATCTGCGGGTGCCATCGAAGCACACGATTGCGATCGAGCAGTTCGTGAATCTGGACGAGCTGGCCCCGGAGTACCTGGAGAAGCCTTACTTCATGGTGCCGGAGAACGACCTGCAGGCGGAGGCGTTCGGGACGGTGCGGGAGGCGCTGCGCAAGACCAAAAAGGCGGCGCTGGGGAAGATTGCGTTTGGCGGGCGAGAGCATGTTCTGGCGATCACCGCGGATGAGGACGACGATCTGGGCGGGATGATGGCGTACACGATGCGCTACCAGGAGGAGCTTCGCGATCCGAAGGAGTACTTCGCGGACGTGAAGAAGGTGGCGGTGAACGAGGATTCGCTGGGGCTGGCGATGGAGCTGATCAAGCGCAAGGCGGCGCCTTTCGATCCGTCGAAGTTCAAGGACGGGTACGAGGTGGCGCTGAAGGAGCTGGTGGAAGCGAAGGTGAACCATGCTCCGGTGCCGAAGGACGAGCCTGTGGCTCCGGCGCGGGGCAAGGTGGTGAGCCTGATGGATGCGCTGCGGAAGAGTGTGGGCAGCGTGGGGGTGGAGGACGCCCCGGCGGCGGCGGAGCGGGCAGAAAAGAAGGTGGGCAAGGCTCCGGCGAAGCATGCGGCGAAGGAGGGCATCGCGTTGGTGAAGTCGGGAGAGACGGCGCCGGTGAAAGCGGCCAAGAGGAAGAAGTCTGCTTAGGTTTGCGGATGGTGGGGAAGTCGCCAAAGCACAAATACAGGAGCTCTCCACTTCGCCTGACGGCCTCCGGTTGAGATGACGCGGCGGAGACGGGACGGAGATACGATGGCTCGAGCTACGAAGGCTGCTGCCAAAAAGGCTACTGCGAAGGCGAAGACGGGAGCAGCAACCGCTGTGGATTCCCGCACAGCTGCACAGGGTGTAGGCGAGAGCCCGGCGGATGTCGTGGATGCGCAGCTGGCAAAGTACCGGTCGATGCGGGACTTCCACATTACGCAGGAGCCTGCGGGCGGGGTGAAGGATGGGGCGGCCACGAAGGCGGCACTTCCCTTCTGCATTCAAAAACATGCGGCGAGCCACCTGCATTACGACTTTCGGCTGGGGTGGAACGGCGTGTTGAAGAGCTGGGCGGTGGCGAAAGGGCCGAGCTACTTTGTGGGGGACAAGCGGCTGGCGGTCCAGGTGGAGGACCACCCGATGGAGTATGGCGGGTTTGAGGGGATTATCCCCGCGGGGCAGTATGGCGGCGGGACGGTGATGCTGTGGGACCAGGGAACGTGGGAGCCGCAGGCGGGGCACACGGATGTGGACGCGGGGCTGCGGGACGGGTCGCTGAAGTTTGTGATGCATGGGACGAAGATGAAGGGCAAATGGGCGCTGATCCGAATGGGCGGGAAGGCGGCGACGGAGAGAAAGCCGAACTGGCTGCTGATCAAGGAGCACGATGAGTTCGAGCGGCCGGCCGACGCCGAGGCGGTGACGGAGGCGGAGTCGAAGAGCGTGGTGACCGGACGGGACCTGGAGCAGATCGCTAAGAATGAGGATCATGTCTGGAACTCGAAGGAGACGGCCGGGACGGGGCAGGCGTGGTACCGCAAGGTGGGCAGGGCGGGATCCGAGGAAGGTGGTGAGGCTGCGAAGGTTGGGCCATCCGGGTCTGTGGCTGTTACTGGCTCCCGCGGGCCGAAGAGTGCGGCAATGGGGACGGACTTTCAGAAGCGCCTGAAGGGGTTGCCGAAGGAGGTGCAGCCGGGGTTTCTGAAGCCGCAGCTGGCCATGGAGGCAACGTCTCCACCGGAGGGGGCGGGGTGGGTGCATGAGCTGAAGCTGGATGGGTATCGGATCCAGGCGCGGAAGTCGGGCGAGCAGGTGCAGATGTTGACACGGAGCGGATTGGACTGGGCGTACCGGGTTCCGGCGATGGCGGCGGCGGTGAGCCGGCTGCGGGTGGGAGCGGCGACGCTGGATGGAGAGGTGGTGGTGCTGCGAGGGGATGGGACGACGAACTTCGCGGACCTGCAGGCGTCGTTTCAGGAGGGGGCGCGGAATCCGCTGACGTACTTCTGCTTCGATCTGCTGCACTTGGAAGGAAGGAACACACGAGGCTTGCCCCTGACGGAGCGCAAAGAGCTGCTGGGGGAGGTGCTGGCCGGGGGCGAGGGGGACGAGATCCGGCTAAGCGAGCATATCGAGGCGAGTGGGGAGGCGGTGTTTCAACGGGCGTGCGAGCTGCATGCGGAGGGGATCGTCTCGAAGCGGGTGGAGGGGCCGTACAGGGCTGGGCGCGGCGGAGACTGGATGAAGTCGAAGTGTCTGCTGGAGCAGGAGTTCGTGGTGGGTGGATTTACGTTTTCGAGCGATGGAGAGGACCGGGTGGGGTCTCTGTTGCTGGGGTACTACCGGGATGGGAGGTTGGTGTATGCGGGGCGGACGGGGACCGGATTCACGCAGAAGATGCGCAGGATGCTGCGGGAGCGGATGGAGCCGATGCGGATCGCGAAGGCCGCCTATGCGGCAGTGCCGGTGGAGGCCAAGCGGGGTGCGGTGTGGGTGCGGCCGGAGCTGGTGGCCCAGGTGAGGTTTGCAACGTGGACGGCGGACGACCTGGTGCGGCAGGCGGCGTTTCTGGGGTTGCGGGAGGACAAGCCGGCGGAAGAGGTTCGGAGAGAGGGGGCGGAGGTGGCGCCGCGGCCGAAGGGGGGCCGAAGGGGAGCGGGTGGGGAGTCCGATGAGGATGAGGCGGGGGAACCCAACGTTCGCGGTGAGACTGCGACGAATGGGGCACCCGGTTTGGGGGCGGGTGCGAAGGCGGGTGAGGTGGAGGCTCCGGCGAAGTTTTATGTGAGGCCGCGGAGGCCGAAGGGTGCGGCGGAGGTGAAGGCGGAGCACGCCGAGGCTACGGCGAAGGCTGGGCTGAGTGGGATGAAGGGAGAGGATGTCGGCGCGGCGGTACTCGATGGGGGAGAAGCGGGTTCATTCGCTGCGCTCAGAATGACAAAAAGAAGCGCAGGAGCGGACGCAGACAGAGAAGCGAAAGCAGGAGCAAACGCGGCGCCGATGGACCATGCGCCGGTGAGGCTGACGCATCCGGCGAAGATCCTGGATGTGCAGAGCGGCGTGACGAAGCGGATGCTGGCGGACTTTTACTGGGCGGTGGCGAATCGGATGCTGCCGCATATTGCGAACCGGCCGTTGAGCCTGGTGCGATGCCCGGAGGGATCGGAGAAGCCGTGCTTCTTCCAGAAGCATGTGAACCACATGCTTCCGAAGGGAATCGGTGGAGTCGATGTTCCGAACAAGAAGACGGGCGAGATGGAGCCGTACATCACGCTGCCTGGACCGCCGGCCGGGAAGGAGGCGCTGACCGGGCTGGCGCAGATGGGGGTGCTGGAGGTGCATCCGTGGGGATCGCACAACGACGATCTGGAGCGGCCGGACCGGCTGACGTTCGATCTTGATCCGGATGAGGCGCTGGGGTGGGGGACGGTGACGGAGGCGGCGGCGGAGCTGCGAAAGAGGCTGAAGGCAATCGGGCTCGAGAGCCTGCTGAAGACGACTGGCGGCAAGGGCCTGCATGTCGTGGCGCCGATCGTGCCGGGGATGGAATGGCCGGAGGCCAAGGAGTTCGCATACGGGTTTGTGCGGTCGATGGAGCGGGCGAATCCGGCGTTGTATCTGACGAAGATGACGAAGGCAGCGCGGGCGGGAAAGATCTACCTGGACTACCTGAGAAACGAGCGTGGCGCGACGGCAGTGGCGCCGTACTCGCCGCGTGCCCGGGCGGGTATGGGCGTGAGCATGCCGCTGGCGTGGAGCGAGCTGAAGCTGCCGGAGCGGCCGGTATTTCGGGTCGCGGAACTCGGTAAGTGGGGGGCTCGGCTGAAAAAGGATCCCTGGGCGGGGATCGATCGAATGCAGCAGGAAGTTACGGCGGAGGCGAAGCGAGCCGTGGGGATGAAGGGCTAAGCGGCCTGAGAGAAGGGCGTGCGCAAAGGGCGGCTCCTAAGGGCCGGCCGTATGGTTCAGTGAGGCTTCGTCAGGTGGGCCTTGCGCCTAATGGCGGAGGGTCATGACGAGACACTTGGCGGCGCCGCCGGCTTTGAGGAACTCGCTGAGTTCGACCTGCCGGACCTTGAAGCCGCGGGACTGGAGGTCTTGCGAGAGCTTGTCGCTGATGGTGTTGAGGATGAGGGTGCGGCCAACGTTGACGGCGTTGCAGGCGAAGCGGACGGCATCGGGCTCGTCGACAATGATGCGCTTCGCCGGTGGGTAGAAGGATTCGATACGGGCGAGGGAGCGGGTGTTGAAGGCGGCCGGGAAGTACATTGCGGAGCCGTCGGCGAGTGGGGCGAAGCAGGTATCGAGGTGGTAGAAGCGGGGATCAACCAGCCGGAGCGGAACGAGGTCGATATCCCAGGCGGCGGCAAGCAGACGGTGACTGGAGGGGGCAGTACGTGGGCCGTGGCCGATCCAGAGGCGGGACTTATCGGCGGAGAACAGGGCGTCGCCCTCGCCTTCGAAGGGGGTGTCGCGCGGGAGATCGATGGTGTGGTAACCGTGATCCTGGAACCAGCTACGGAAGTGATGTTCTTCGGCCTGGCGCTCGGGATGGAAGAAGCTGCTGACGGCCACGGAGCCATTGAGTTCGAGGCCGGCGTTGGCAGTGAAGACCATGTCGGGGGAGCCTGGCTGGGGGGTGATCAGGAGGATGTCGGCGAGTCGGGAGATTTCGGCGTAGAGGGTCTGCCATTGGGCGGCGGCGCGCTCGCGCGAGGAGGCGTGGAGGTTGCCGGCCATCCATGGATTGATGACGTAGTCGACCTCATAGAGCGTTGGGGCACACATGAGAAAGGTGGCGCGGGCGCGAGGTGCGCGTAATGCGAACTGGAGTGAGTTCGGGGCAGATGCGACGGCGGTGCTCATAGGTTTGTCTCTCGATGATGAGCTTGGCTGAGCGCATGGAGATCGTCAACACGAATGATTATGCGGGGTTTAGCGGATATGTATACGTCCGTCGGCGGCCGTAATATCTTGCGGGCGAGACAGCGACGAGCGGACGGTTGGCGAGGCTGGCAGGTGCGTCGATGCTAGCCGCAGATGCGATGATGCTTGCGAGGTGAGAAGAGATGGATCGAGGCGACTGGAGGGGAATGGTTCTGGGCATGGCGGTGGCGTGCCTGGGTTCTCAGGGGGCCTGGTCCCAGGTGGCGGAGCCGGCCAGGACGCCACCGATGGGCTGGAACAGCTGGGACGCGTACGGGACAACAGTGAACGAGACGCAGGTGCGGGCGAACGCGGACTGGATAGCCAAGCACCTGAAGGCCGCGGGATGGACCTACGTCGTGGTGGACATGGAGTGGTTTGTCGAGAACCCTGCGGCGCAGGGGGGCTCGAAGACGAACAGATTTGCAATGGACGGGCATGGGCGGTATGTGCCGGCGGAGAACCGCTTCCCGTCTTCCGCAGGTGGAGCGGGATTCCATCCGCTGGCCGAGTATGTGCATGGGCTGGGGTTGAAGTTCGGAATCCACATCCTGCAGGGTGTGCCGAGGATTGCCGCCGGAGGCAAGGCGACGATTGAAGGCGGTGAGATGCGGGTGGCGGATGCGGCGAACACGGCGGGAACATGCCCGTGGAACTACGACAACTACGACGTGAAGGACGATGCGGCGGGGCAGGCTTACTACGACTCGCTGATGCGGATGTATGCGGGATGGGGCGTGGATCTGATCAAGGTGGACTGCATTGCGTCGCGGCCCTACAAGGGCGCGGAGATTGCGATGGTGGCGCGGGCGATTGCGAAGACCGGGCGTCCGATGCTGCTGAGTTTATCGCCGGGGGAGGCGCCGATGGAAAGGGCGGAGGAGATGCGCGGGGAGGCGGCGATGTGGCGGATCTCGGACGACGTTTGGGATGTATGGCACAGTGAGGTCTCGTATCCGCAGGGCCTGGGCGATCAGATCCCGCGACTGGCGAAGTGGGCGGGTAAGGCGACGCCGGGGCATTGGCCTGACGCGGACATGTTGCCGGTGGGGTTCCTGGGGCCAGCGCCGGGATGGGGCAAGGCGAGACAGACGCGGCTGACGCACGAGGAGCAGAAGACGCTGCTGACGCTGTGGTCGATCTTTCGTTCCCCCTTGATGGTGGGCGGTGAGCTGACGAAGAGCGATGCGTGGACTGAGGGGCTGCTGACGAATGCGGAGGTGGTCGCGGTGGATCAGGCCTCTACAGAGAACCGGCCGGTGGAGATGGGGGCGGGGCTAGCGGCGTGGGTGGCGAAGGCTGAAGGCGGGACGGGGAGGTACGTTGCGGTGGTGAATACGTCGGAGGCTTCGCGTGATGTGGATGTGCCGTTTGCGCGACTGGGCTGGAAGGATGGACGATATCGGGTGCGGGACGTTTGGGAGCGAAAGGAGGCGGGGGTAGCGACGTCGGTCAAGGCGAGGCTGGCTCCCCATGCCTGTTTGCTGTATCGGGTGGAGCGAGTGGACTGAAAGCCGGCACGGAGTTGAGGCTGTCTTGTACGTGTGGTGGCGGGTACGGACGTCGCGGTGCCCGGTGGACTCGGGGCGGCCAACCCACCCTTTGCGATGGAGTTGCCAAGGATGGGCCACCCCTGGGTGTTTGCGGCCGGGTCGGAGTTGCGTGATCTAGCTAGACAACCTAGCTACCGTCTGAGCCGGGAGCTCGTGGGTGCGGTCGACGTAGGCGGCTCGGCGCGGGGATTCGGACGGAGGTGTGGGTGCGGATTTCTTCCCGGAGAAGCGTTCGAGGAGGCTCTTGAGGATGACGTAGAGGACCGGGATAAAGAAGAGGTTCAGGACGGTGGAGAGGAGCATGCCGCCGACGATGGCGGTGCCTACGGAGTGCCGGCCGAGAGCTCCGGCACCGGTGGCGAAGTAGAGCGGAAGGACGCCGAGGATGAAGGCGATGGAGGTCATGAGGATGGGCCGGAGGCGGAGTTCGGCGGCCTCGATGGCGGCTTCGATGATGGACTTGCCCTGCGCGAGGAGCTGTTCGGCGAACTCGACGATGAGGATGGAGTTTTTCGCGGAGAGGCCGATCAGCATGACCAGGCCGATCTGGACGTAGACGTCGTCGACGAGGCCACGCCCGGCGATGAGCGAGAGGGCGCCGAGGATGGCGGCGGGGACGGCGAGAAGGATGATGAAGGGGAGAGCAAAGGACTCATACTGCGCCGACAGGGTGAGATAGACGACGAGCAGGCCAAGGCCGAAGATGATGATGGCCTTGCCGGCGGACTCGACCTCTTCAAGGGCCAGACCGGTCCAGGAGAAGGTCATGCCCTGGAGCTTGTTCTTCTCGAAGAGACGCTGCATAGCGTCGAGGCCCTGCCCGGAGGAGAGGCCGGGCGCGGGGGAGCCGTCGATCTCTGCCGATCGGAAGAGGTTGTAGTGATTGATGACCTGGGGACCGGAGGTTTCGCTGATGCTGGAGAGATTGTCGAGGGGGATCATCTGTCCGGAGTTGGAGCGGACGTAGAACTGGCTGAGGTCTTTCGCGGTGCGGCGGAACTGTGCGTCGGCCTGAACGTAGACGCGGTAGGAGCGATTGTTGAAGTCGAAGTCGTTGACGTAGCTCGATCCCATGAAGGTGCCCATGGCGGCGGTGATCTGGTTGAAGGGGACGCCGATCGCCTTGGCTTTTTCGCGATCGATGGTGACGCGCACCTGGGGATCGTTCGAGGTGAAGGTGGTGTTGAGGCCGGTGAGTTCGTGACCGGCGCGGGCCTGGCCGACCATGGTATGGGCTACGCGGTCGATGTCGCCGAAGGTGTTGCGGCCTCCATCCTGGAGGATGAACTGGAAGCCGCCGACGGTGCCGATGCCGGCGATGGCGGGCGGTTCAGCGGCGAAGGCGATGCCGCCGGGGACGCCGAAGAGCTTGGGACCGATATCTGCAACGATGGCGTGCGCGGTGAAGTTGGGGCCCAGCTTCGAGCGATCGTTGATCGGCTTCAGCGGCGCGAAGATCAGGCCGGAGTTGGGCGAGCTGCCGCCGGCGAGCGAGAAGCCCATGACGGAGAAGGTGCCGAAGACGCCGTCGTTCTTGCGGACGAGGGCGGCGGCGCGGTCGGCGAACTCAGAGGTGTAGCTGAGCGAGGCTCCGGGCGGGGTCTGGACGATGATGAGGAAGTACGACTGGTCCTCCTGCGGGATGAAGGCGGTGGGGACGTGGACATACAGGAAGGCGGTGGCCGCGAGGGCCGCCAGGAAGAGCGCCAGCATGGCATAGCGAATGCGGACGACGAAGGTGACAGCGCGGGCGTAGGCACGGATCACCCACTGGATGAGGCGCTCGATGGGGTTGAGCAGGAGACCGAGAAGGCCGGTCTTCTTCTGCTCCGGGCGGAGGAGGAGGGCCGCGAGCGCGGGCGAGAGGGTGAGCGCGTTGAAGGCCGAGATGGCGATCGAGAAGGCGATGGTGAGCGAGAACTGCTTGTAGAGGATGCCGGTGGTTCCGGGGAAGAAGCTGACGGGGATGAAGACCGAGATGAGGACGAGCGAGGTGGCGATAACGGCGCTGGTGACCTCGGCCATGGCGATGCTGGTGGCCTCGTGCGGGTCCGATGAGGTGTTCTCGAGCGACGTGCTGTGCGAGGTGGTCGAGGCGGCTTCGGTGCGAGTTCGGTGGTCGGATGGAGAGTTGGGAGTGGCCCCGTTGTTCGAGAGGTGACGCTGCACATTTTCGATCACGACGATGGCGTCGTCGACGACGAGACCTGTGGCCAGGGTAATGCCGAAGAGGGTGAGCGAGTTGATGGAGAAGCCGAAGACCTTGATGAAGGCGAAGGTGCCGATGAGCGAGACGGGGATGGTGACGGCGGGGATGATGGTGGCGCGCCAGTCCTGCAGGAAGAGGAAGATGACGACGATGACGATGATGACGGCTTCCCCGATGGTCTTAATGACCTCCCGGACCGAGTCGCTGACGACGGTGGTGGTGTCGACGGCGATGATGTATTTCATTCCGGGCGGGAAGTTTTTCTCGAGGTCATGGAGGACGGCCCGGCAGCGCTTGTCGACGTCGAGGGCGTTGGCGTTGGAAAGCTGTTGAACGCCGACCCCGACGGCATCTCCGCCGGAGAACTTTAGGGAGGTTGAGTAGGTTTCGGCGCCGATCTCGGCGTGACCGACGTCCTTCAGAAGGACGAGACCGCCAGCGCTGGTGCTGTTCTTGAGAATGATGTTTTCGAACTGCTTGGGATCGGAGAGGCGGCCGACGACGCGGACGGCCATCTGAAAGTTCTGGTGGGGGTCGGACGGTTGCTGGCCGAGTTGACCGGCGGCTACCTCGACATTCTGTTCTGCGAGGGCGCTGGTGACATCGAGGGCGGTAAGGCTGCGGGCGGCGAGCTTGTTGGGGTCGAGCCAGATGCGCATGGCGTATTTACGCTCGCCAAATATGATGACCGCGCCAACGCCGGGAACTCGCTTGAGAGCGTCGGCCACGTAGACGTCGAGGTAGTTCGAGATGAAGGCGGGGGAGAGGGAGTTGTCGGGCGAGACGAAGCCGGCGGCGAGGACGAAATTGGAGTTGGCTTTGGTGATGGTGATGCCGGTGTTGTTGACGACGGCGGGGAGGCGCCCCTGGGCGGAGGCGACTCGGTTTTGCACGTCGACGGCAGCGATGTTGAGGTCGTATCCGGTCTGGAAGGTAACGGTGACGGCGGAGGTGCCGTCATTGGAGCTGGTGGAGCTGATGTAGCGCATGCCCTCTACGCCGTTAATGGACTGTTCGAGGATGGTGGTGACGGCGGATTCGACGTCGGTGGCGTTGGCTCCGATGTAGTTGCTGGTGACGACGACCTGTGGCGGGGCGAGCTGCGGGTAGAGAGAGATGGGCAGACTTGGGATGCAGACGGCGCCGGCGAGCACGATAAGAAGTGCACAGACGGTGGCGAAAATCGGGCGTCGGATGAAGAAGTCTACGAACACGAGATACCCTCTATCCCGGCGCGGCTGAGCCGGTTGGAACTGGTGCGAAGCGGAGCCGATGGGTCGAGGTTCCGCAAGTGCGGCAGAGGGATCAGCCTAGCCCAGAGGCTTGACGGGAGCGCCTTCCTGCAGGAATTGCAGGCCGGACAGGATCACTCTGTCGCCGGGTTTGAGACCACCGAGAACGGGGTAGGTATTGCCGAGAGTTTCGCCCAGTTTGACTGCGATCTGGTGCGCGAAGTAGCCATCACCTCTGGCGGCGGCAACGAAGACGAAGGGTTGGCCACCGATACGAGTGACGGCGAGGACAGGAACGGTTGGAGTTGGAGCGGTGCTCCAGGTGATCCGGGCCTTGACGAGCTGCGCGTTGCGGAGGCGCTCGGAGGAGTGGGGGACCTCGGCTTTGGCGAGGATGCTCTGGAGGCCGTTATCGACCTGGGGTGAGATGAAGCTGATGGCAGAGCGCGCAAGGACCTCTCCGGAGGTGTCGAGGATGTCGACCGGCAGGCCCGTGCGGACTTCGGTGGCACGCTCGGTGGGAACGTAGATGTAGGCCTCGAGATCACGATTCTCATCGACGGTGGTCAGGAGCGTGGTGGAAGAGACGTAGTCGCCGAGGTGGACGGGAATATCGCCGACGACCCCGGCGAAGGGAGCGCGGATCTGGTAATAAGAGAGCTGCTGCTTCTGGGTTGAGGTCTGGGCTACGCCCGACGCGTAGGCCCCTTTCGAGGTCTGAAAAGCTTGAACGGCCTGATCATAGGCTTGTTTCGAGACGATGCCGGCTTCGAAGAGCTTGCGCTGACGCTCCACCTCCGCCTGGTTGTACTGGAAGGTCGCCTGGAGCTGCGCCTCGGTTCCCTGCTGCTGCTGGACGGTCGCAACCTGCTTGAGCGGGTCGATTTGCATGAGCACTTGGCCGGCTTTGACGGCATCGCCAGAGTGGACGAAGATGCGGGTGAGATTGCCGTCGACCTGTGGCTGCATGGTGGCGGACCGGCGGCTCTTGATGGTAGCGACGTAGGTATCCGATGTTGGAACGGGAGACAGAGAGACTGCGCTGACCTGCACCGGCATGGCCTGCGGGGGTGGAGGAGCGGGGGCCGGCTTGCTGCATCCGCTCCCCGCGACAAAGATGAAGAGGGCAATGCCGAGGGAGACAGGACGCCGGCTATCGGTGGGTGTTGCCCGGGTGTGAAAGCGGTCAAAGTTTCCGTGACGATGCACTGCTCTCTCCTTGATTCGGCAACCGACGTTGGATCAGCACCGGCTTTGGATCGGGGCGGCCGGTCAAGCCAAGATTCTCTGCCATGCGACGCGGGTGCTCCGGCGTCCATGGCAGGCGTTTGCAAGACCAGCTGAGGATCTATACGAGCATAGATGAGATGGGAGTTCCGTACGGTTCGGAAGTTTTTGAAAGATGGGACGAACGGCTTTTATCTACGATCGGACCTGTGCCAGGAGACGCTTCCAATTTTTCTGATTACGCCTGTAGCTTTTCTTGAGATCCTCCAGGATTCGCTCAAAGTCAGTGTGGCCGCTGAGCCGTTTCCAGGACGGGTTGATGGAAAACCAGGGGTAGTTCTCGTTGCCGAGATAGATAGCGCGCCGCAGCCAGTGGAGCGCTTCCGACTCGTCGCCTTCGACGGCGAAGTAGGTGGCGAGGCGGTAGGCCATTTCACTGTCTGCTTCGGCGGCCGAGAGGGTTTCATCGACGATGAAGCTGGCTGCTTTCGTGCGATCGCCGAGCTGCACATAGCAGAGAGCGATGGTGGGGAAGACGATGCGCAGGGAGGCATCGTCCCGGATGACGCCCTCGAGCGTTTCGACGGCTTGCGCGAGGTCTCCGGAGCGCATTTGCTGGTAGCCGAGCGAGATCCGAAGCAGGGGCTGACGAGGCTCGAGAGTAAGGCCTTTCTGGATCTCGTCGGCGGCCAGTTCCAGCTGGTTCTGATAGTGGTAGACGCGAGCGCGGTGGTTATAGATGACAGCTGCGTTTGACGGGTTCAAGCGGAGGGAGGTATTGAACTGATCGAGCGCCTGCTCGTACATGCCGTCGGTGCGCAGGGTGATGCCGGCGACCAGGTGAACGTTCCAGTCGTTCCCTGCCGTCTGGAGGAGGTGCTCGATGGCGTGGCGGGCTGATTCCTTTTCGCCGCGAGCGAGCATCATGTAGACGCGATAGAGATTGGCTTCCGGAGAGCCCGAATCGAGGGCCATGGCCTTGTCGAAGGCGCGGCGTGCCTCGAGAACATGCATCTGTCCACCCAGGCCGTGGCGGGCATATTGAAGATGCGTGATACCGAGACCGGACCAGCCGGGGGCGAATTTTTCGTCCTGCTTGACGATGGATTCGAAGAGCTCACGGGCGCGGTCGAGATCGTCGCGGCTCCCGGTCCGGGACATGAAGGAGGACAGGATGGCGCGGGCCTGAAGGTATTTCTCGGAAAGGTGCTCGGTGAGCGAGGACTGGCGGCTGGAAGGACGTTGATCGTTTGAGTGTAGATCGCCGAAGCCCTCGAGAGTGCTGAAGACTTCGTTGCAGATCTCGGTCTGGACGCTGACGAGATCGAAGGAGGCGACATTGATGGAGCCGCCGGTGCGCACGCTCTGGCCGGGCACGTCGAGGAGCTGCCAGTTCAGATCGAAGCCCTTCTCCGAACGCATGAAGTTGCCGGCGAGAACGAACTGTACCAGAAGCTTGCGGCCGGTACTGAGTGGGTCGAGTTGTTGCGCTGGTATAGCCATGAGCGAGCTGGAGGGACGGACGACGAGAGTGGGCATACGGGCCAAACGGGCGGCGATGGCGTCCGCGAGAGCGTAGCCGTAGAGCGGCGCGATGGTGGGCGGGCCGAAGTTGACGAAGGGCAGAACGACGATGGTGTTCTGGTTTCCGCCGACGGTCGCGGCTTGCTCGCGAAAGCGTTCGGCAAGCATGGAGAGGATGCCGGTCGAGCGTTTCTCCTCTTCCGGACTGTCGAGTGCGAGGCGGCCTTGCGAGGTATGGACGCCCATCGATTCCGCCGGGAGGAGGACGGAGTCGAGCTGCATGGCGCGCATGACGGTTTTGAGGCTCTCGCGGACGTCGGCGGCGGAGGAGAAGCGGGAGGAGGGCTGTTTTTCGAGACAGCGGAGGATGACGCTTTCGATCTCGACGGGAAGGTCCGGCGCGATCTCCCGGATGGACGGTGGATCGGCGAACTGGATGGCGCGGATGCTCTGGAAGTCGGGAGCGTCGGGGCGATGGAAGGGATGGCGGCCGGTGGCGAGCTCGTAGAGGACAACGCCGAGGGCGAAGATGTCTGACTGGACACTGGACTGCCCGGTGACGAACTGTTCGGGCGCCATATAGGCGATGGTTCCGCCACGCGCGGTGTAGGTTCCACCTTCGGAAGCGGTGCGGGTCTTGTTGGGACCAGAGGGATCAAAGTCGGCTTCAATGGGGGAGAGGCGACGGGCGAGGCCGAAGTCGAGGATCTTGATGAGACCGCCGTCGGTGAGCATGACGTTAGCGGGTTTGAGGTCGCGGTGGAAGATGCCGAGCGCATGGGCGGCGGCGAGGCCGTCCGATATCTGGATGCCGGCGGAGAGGACGAGCTGGAGGCTGGCGGGGCCCTCGGCGATGAGCTTGTCGAGGCTCTTGCCGGGGATGTACTGCATGACGATGAAGGCTTCCGGCTGGCCTGCTGAACCGGAGTCGGACGGGGCCTCGCCGACCTGGTATATGGCGCAGACGTTGGGGTGATCAATGGCGGAGGCCAGGCGAGCCTCGCGCAGCTGCGTTCGGCGCATTTGCTCGAGCGTGAGGGCGCCGCGCTTGAGCAGTTTGAGTACGACGGGGCGCTGTAGGAGCGTATCGTTTGCGAGGTAGACGACGCCGCTGCCGCCGGCGCCGATCTTGCGGACAAACTCGTACTGCTCGATGACCCTACGCTTCATGAGGGGATTATCTCAAGAGCATGGAGTGTGGAAGAGGATCACTACGGCGGAAGGAGGACGGACAGGGTACTCGGCGGAGCAGCAAAGGCGACTGCAGGTCCTTCGACTTCGCTCAGGATGACAGTTCTGAGGGAGTACTGAGAAGAGAGAAGACACAAGGACGAGAGCGGCATGCGGGCGACGAGGCTGCAGGAGCCAGCCGCGTCTGAGGCCGTTTAGTGCCGAGGTGCGGGGCCGTCGCGCTCCCAAGGGCGTGGCGTGACGGGATCGTCCTGCCACTTCTTGCGGCGGCCCGCGAGGAACATGATGAGACCGAAGGCGAGCATGAGGCCTCCCCAGATCAGGTTGATGTTGATGTCCATCGACCGGGCATAGATGCCGCTATTGCGCGTGACGACGCCGTAAGCGGCCATGATGCCGCCGATGATGAGGAAGATGAGGCCGAGCGGAAGGCGGATATCGAGTCCCATAAATTATGTCCTGTGGTGCGATTGGGATGCAAGAACGGGCAAGAGCGAAATACAGGGGTTCTCCACTTCGCGCAGCGCGCTCCGGTCGAGATGACGGCGAAAGGCAAATAGCGCGATTACTATGTCGTATCTAGGCGAAGACGAGGTTGAGGAGGAGGAGCATGCCGAGGACGGCTATGCCGAGGGTGATGGGCTTCTGGTACCAGGCCAGGTGATGGTCTACAGGTTTCGGTGTTAGGGAATACACCAAGCCGACGAGCTCGCTTTCTGGACGAGGGTTTGTGACAAGGCTGACCAGGATCGTGACTACGAGATTGATGGAAAAGGCGAAGATAGCGGTCCAGAAGTTCTGGGCCATATCGCTGGGATAGTGGTGGAGGATGGCGATCCAGCCGCCATGGATGCCGGGGACCGCGTCTCCGGGGATGGTTAGGCCGTGGTGGAGGAGAGCGGCAATGGTTCCGGAGAGGAGGCCGGTGAAGGCTCCGTGGCCGGTGGTGCGTTTCCAGAACATGCCGAGCAGAAAGGTGGCGAAGAGGGGCGCGTTGACGATCGAGAAGACGAGCTGCAGCGCGTCCATGATGTTGTTGAAGTTGGTGACGGCGTAGGCGGCTCCGATCGACAGCAGGATGCCGCCGACCGTGGCCATGCGGCCCATCCAGAGGTAGTGGGCGTCGGTGCCCTTTTTGTTGATGTAGGACTGGTAGATGTCGTAGGTCCACACGGTGTTGAAGGCGGTGACGTTGCCGGCCATGCCGGACATGAAGCTGGCGAGCAGGGCGGTGAGGCCGAGGCCGAGGATGCCGGTCGGGAAGAAATGGAGCAGCATGACGGGGATGGCGAGGTCGTAGTTGTAGACCGGATTGCCTTTGCCATCGAGGACGGGCTGACCGTTGAGGGGATCGGTCTTGAGCGGGATGATGCCGTGGGGGTGCTGCTCGCTGAGGGGAAGGTCGGCGTTGTTAGGTATGGCATCTCGCGTGGGTTGTGCGGCTCCTGAACCCACCCTTTCCGATGAAACCGGAAAGGATGGGCCACCCGGTACATGGGCGGAGGCGGTCATGTGGGAGGTGACGCTGATGGCGATCAGGCCGGGCAGGATGACCAGGAAGGGGAAGAACATCTTGGGGATGGCGGCGATAAGAGGGACGCGGCGGGCGGAGAGCTCGGAGTCGGCGGCCATGGCGCGCTGGATGACGAGGAAGTCGGTACACCAGTAGCCGAAGGAGAGGACGAAGCCGAGACCCATGGCGAGGCCGACCCACTCGACGCCGAGGGTGTTGGTGGAGGCGTGGGCCATGCCGCGCCAGGAGTGGGTCATGGTGGCGGGAAGGGTCTGCTTGATTCCCTGCCAGCCGCCGACGTTGCGCAGTCCGATCCAGACGAGGGGAGCGAAGCCGGCGACGATGAGGAAGAACTGGAGAACCTCGTTATAAATGGCGCTGGTGAGGCCGCCGAGGAAGATGTAACCGAGCACGATGAGCGCGGAGAGGATGATGGAGACGTGGAAGATCCAGTTTTCGGGCATGAGGCCGTGGAAGAGGCCGAGGGTCTGGATCAGCAGCGCCATGGCGTACATGGAGATCCCGGAGCTGAGGACGGTCATTATGGCGAAGGAGAAGGCGTTGACGGCGCGGGTCTTCTCGTCGAAGCGGAGGCGGAGAAATTCGGGGACCGAGCGGGCTTTGGAGCCGTAGTAGAAGGGCATCATGAAGATGCCGACGAAGACCATGGCGGGGATAGCGCCGATCCAGTAGAACTGGCTGGTGATGATGCCGTACTTGGCTCCGGAGGCTCCCATCCCGATCACTTCCTGGGCGCCCAGGTTGGCGGAGATGAAGGCGAGGCCGCAGACCCAGGCCGGGATGGAGCGTCCGGCGAGGAAGAAGTCGTTCGAGGTGCGCATGTACCGCTTGAGCGCGAACCCGATGCCAAGTACGAAGACAAAGTAGACCAGCATGATGAGCCAGTCGATGGGTGACAGATTCAAGGAGTCCTCGCTGCTCTCGGGGGTCTGCGACGGGAGAGCACTGCGGGAACGATAAATGCTTTCTTGAGGAGCGTCCACACCCGATGAGTCAACGCCGCGGATGATTTCCGCATCGAATAGCGAACGTGTACTGGGCACATGTCATGTCGCGGTATCACCCTGACGCTAACGACCGCTGGAGGATTTGAGGGAGTAGTGCGCGCGTATGCCGTTTTCTGTTCTTCTTGTAGATGACAATGCGGTTCAGGCAGCGATTCGGCAGACGATTCTGAAGCGCGCGGGATACGACGTGATGGCTGTGTTGAGTGCCGAGCGCGCCCTGGAGCAAGTGCAAGGGGGCGACCTTGCACTTCCCATTGGCCTGGTCATCACGGATCACTTGATGCCAGGGATGAATGGCTCCGCTTTTGTGCGGGCTCTGCGCCAGACCCACCCCGATCTGCCAGTGATGGTGATCAGCGGACTGGAGGAGGCGGAGACAGAGTACGAGGGGATGAACGTGACGTTCCGGGTGAAGCCGGTGCTGCCCGAGACTCTTCTGGCCCAGGTCCAGGCACTTATGTTGCCGGAGGATGTCGCGTAGTAAGACCGCGAGAGACTCCGCTCAGGACGACAGCTCTGATGAGCACCAGGTCAATACGCTGGAGGAATATGAAGAACAAAGGCGTACGCCCTAGTTGATCCGGCGCATTGCACCCGTTGCGGTTCCCGCACCCGCTTGAGAGAATGGTTTGAGAGGGTCCATGCAACTGCATCCGATGCCGGAGTTTGGTAGTTTTACGCTGCTGCTGGCGCTGACTTTGAGTGCCTACACGCTCGTGGTGGGAGGGATTGCCCTGCGCCGGCAGGTGGCGGCGGGTGCGGCGGGCTCCGATGCAGCTGACCGGCTGGGAGAGACGGCGAGGCGGGCGGGTATGGCCAGCTTCGTTGCGGTAACGGGAGCGGCGTTTGCCCTGGTCTGGACATCGTTCACAAACGACTATTCGTTGTCGTACATCCTGCACCACACCAATCGCAGCCTGCCGAGCGCTTACAAGTTTTCGGCCTTGTGGTCGGGGCAGGAGGGGTCTCTTCTGCTGTGGGCATGGCTGCTGGCGGCCTACGGATTTGTACTGCGGGTGCGGCACAAGGTAGACGTGCGGCTGTCTGCGTTTGCGTCAACGATCCTGGCCGGCGTGCAGGTTTTTTTTCTGCTGCTGCTGAACTTTGCGGCGCCTCCGTTCGCGATACAGCCGGGACCAGTTGCGACGGATGGCTTCGGGTTAAATCCGCTGCTGCAGTACCCCGAGATGGTGATCCATCCCCCCATGTTGTATCTCGGGTATGTGGGGTTTGCGGTTCCGTTTGCGTTTGCGCTGGGAGCGCTGATGATGCGGTACCCAGGCGAGAAATGGATCCACATCACGCGCCGGTGGACGATGGTTACGTGGCTGTTTCTGACCTGCGGAATCTGCCTGGGAATGCACTGGGCGTATGCGGTTCTGGGGTGGGGCGGGTATTGGGGGTGGGACCCGGTTGAGAACGCTTCGCTGATGCCGTGGCTGACGGGGACTGCCTTTCTGCACTCCGTCATGATGCAGGAGAAGCGCGGGATGATGAAGAGCTGGAATGTTTGGCTCATCTTCTCGACCTTTATGCTGACGATCCTGGGGACACTGCTGACGCGTTCGGGCCTGGTGCAGTCGGTCCATGCGTTTGCGCAGTCTTCGATCGGGAGCTGGTTCTATGGATTTCTCCTGATCACACTGGCCGTATGCCTGTTCACCTTTCTGAAGCAGCGGGATCATCTGAGGTCGGAGAACCGGTTGGAGTCGCTGGTGAGCCGGGAGTCGAGCTTTCTGTTCAACAACCTGGTGCTGCTCGCGGCTTGCTTTACGGTGCTGTGGGGGACGCTGTTTCCAGTGCTGAGCGAGTATGTGCAGGGCTCGAAGGTAACGGTCGGAGCTCCGTTCTACAACCGCGTGAATCTGCCGATCGGGCTGTCGCTTCTGCTGCTGACGGGTGTTGGACCATTGCTGGCGTGGAGGTCCACGTCGCTGCGGTCGATACGGCGCAACTTTATTCTTCCGGGTATTGCGGTCTCGGTGACGGCGATGGGGCTGATGATCGCGGGTATCCGGCCGTGGACCGACGGCGACGACATGCAGGCGTCCTTCTTCTCGCTGATCGCCTTTTCGCTCGGGGCAGGGGTGATTACGGCGATCGGGGCCGAGTTCCTGAGGGGAGCCGGAGTGGTTCGCGACCAGACTGGAAGGGGGCTGGTTCCGTCGGCTATTTTGCTGATGCGGAAGAACACCCGGCGCTACGGCGGGTACCTGGTGCACTTTGGCATTGTGGTGATGTTTATCGGCATTGCCGGCGGCGCATTCAACCAATCGCATGAGCAGGAGATGGGTTTTGGCGACCAGATGAGGATGGGGCCGTACCGCCTGGTGTGCCAGAGCTTTACGCAGGACAGCAACGCGACGTATGACACCGAGTATGCGCTGCTGGATGTCTTCCGCGGGGGCAAGAAGGTGACGCAACTGGCACCGGAGAAGCGGTTTTACCAGGCGAGTCAGACGAACTCGACGGTGGTTGCCAACCATTCGACGCTGGCGAGCGACTTGTATGTGATCTACGAGGGTAAGAATCCGGAGACGGACAGGCCGATCATCAAGGTGTTTCTGAACCCCCTGATGAACTGGATATGGATCGGCGTGGGGATTGTTGCGGCGGGGACGCTGGTGGCGTTGCTGCCTAACCTGACGAGAGCCACGGCGCGGGGAAGAGTTCTGGTCGAGGCACCCGCGCTGGCGGAGGCTGCTGCGCTGGCTGAGGTCCACCATGTTTAGGCGCGGGGGGCAGGCTGTTTTGATTGCCGTGCTGGCGGTGGCCATGCTTGGAGCGAGTGACTCCTCCGGGCGTTTCAACCGCCTCGGTCACAAGATGATCTGCGCGTGCAGTTGTGGGCAGGTGCTGCTGGAGTGCAACCATGTGGGTTGCCCGGACTCGGACAGGATGATCGGCGAGCTGCGGTCCCGGCTTGTGGACGGGGGCAGCGACAGCGCGATTCTGAGCTGGTTTGCTGGCAAGTATGGAGCGACGGTGCTGGCCGCTCCGATGCGGGGCGGATTTGACAATGTGGCATGGATCGCTCCGTTCGCGGTGTTTGTGCTGGCGACGCTGGGGACGGCGGTGCTGGTGACGGTGTGGAAGCGGCGGACGGACAGGCTGATGGTGTTGAGCGCTGGACCGGCCGGAAGGGTGGACGGGGGAGCCGGGACCCGTGAGCTTCGCGAGCGGATACGGCGGGAGACGGAGCTCTGATGGGGTTGATTGCCGCTTGCCTGCTGACGGTTCTGCTGATGATTTTCATCTTCTGGCCGGAGCGGCGTCTGCTGCGGCAGACGCAGAAGACGAGGGTCGATTATCTGGTCGAGCGCAAAGAGGCGATCTACGAGAACCTTCGCGATCTCAACTTCGAGTATCTGGCGGGCAAACATCCGGAGCAGGACTATGACGTCCAGAGGTCGGGGCTGGAGGACGAGGCTGCGGGCGTCCTGATGGAGATCGACGCTCTGGAGATGGGTTCCATGGCACGGAAAGAGCGCTAGAGAGACCACGCGGCGAGGGTCAGTCACGATGGGGTTGGGTCAGTCCACCGTGGGCTGAGACGGTAGACTGTAGATGTGACTGCCCTCTGTTTTCCGCGTATTGCTCTTGCTCTCTTTTCGGTTTCGATTCTGTCGGCGCCGGGTGTGGCGGCTGCCCAATCGATCACCGGCACCGTCACGAACAAGACCACGAACAAGCCGGCTGCGGGGGATGACGTGGTGTTGATTCGCCTGTCGCAGGGGATGCAGGAGTCGAACCGCACGAAGACGGACGCACGGGGGCATTTCAGCCTTGATCTGCCGGACCAGGGGGTTCACCTAGTGCGAGTGACTCACGACAAGGCGAACTACTTCCGGCCGGCGCCTCCGGGAACGGCAAAGGTCGACATAGATGTTTTTAATGCGGCGGCGAAGGTGGACGGCATTGCCAACGAGGCTCAGGTGATGCGACTGCAGACCGATGAGAGCGGGAAGACGCTGCGGGTAGTACAGAACTTCTTTGTCAAGAACGATTCGGACCCGCCGAAGACGCAGTTCAGTGATCGGCCGTTTGAGTTTTATCTGCCTGCGGGAGCGGTGGTCGAAGGCTCTGCGGCGCTGGGGCCGGGCGGGATGGCGGTGCAGGCGTCGCCGGTTCCGCTTGGGGATCCGAACCACTTCGCGTTCATCTTCCCTATCCGTCCGGGGGAGACGCGATTTCAGATTACGTATCACCTGCCCTATAACGGCAGTCTGCAGATGACGCCGAAGCTCGTGCTTCCAACAGATACGGTTGCAATCATGATGCCGAAGAGCATGAGCTTCAAGGCTGGGCCGGCGGCGCCGTACAGCGCCGTGAATGACGAGGTCAACGCACAGACGTACGTAGCGCGCGGAGTGTCTCCTTCGCAGCCGCTGGAGTTCACCGTTGGGGGCTCGGGCCAGTTGCCGCGCGACTCCCAGCAGGCGGCGACCTCCGGCAGTGGAGAGCCCGGCCAGGCGCGGGGCGCGAGCACGGGAACCGCGGCGACCGACACCCGACCCGGCGGCGGGCTCGGCAACCCCATAGACCCCGAGGGGACCAACGATCCCTGGGCGAAGTACAAGTGGTGGATTCTGGGCGGGCTTGGGCTGCTTCTGGCGGGGGGCGCCGGGGTGATGTTGAAGCGGCAACCGGAGCCTGGTGCGGAGCTTGCGGCGCGTCGGTCGGCGGGAGGAGGAGGAGGTCAGGACGGCATCGCCCGGGGCTCGCTGGCCGCGCTCAAGGAGGAGTTGTTTTCGCTCGAGACAGATCGGCTGCAGGGGCGAGTGAGCGAGACGGAGTACCAGGAGCACAAGAGCGCGCTTGAGAAGGTGCTGCGACGGGTGCTTGCCCGGACGTCTGCGGGCGTGGAGACCACCTCGGGGTAGATACGGGAAGGATAGGGAGTAGGAGACGGGGCGTTGAGCGCATGTCGAGTCTGATCCATTTCGGACGTATTCTGCCGTTGGTGCTGTGGATCGGCGGCATCGCTTTCTTTGCTTTCGTGGTGGCGCCGGTTGCCTTCGGCAAGCTTCCCAGCACACACGAGGCGGGCCTCGTGGTGGGCGCAACGCTGCGGGTGTTGCACCTGGTGGGATTGGTTTGTGGGGCGATCTTCCTGCTTCTGAGCCTGACGGGATATCGGCGCAACCTGTCTCAACGGCTTCTGCTGACCGAGGTCGTTCTCGCCGTATCCATGCTTCTAGTGACGGGTTATTCGCAGTTTCATGTGCTGCCCGCGATGGAGAGGGATCGAGCCGCGGCCGGAGGGGAGATCGATGCTGTCGCTGCCTCGGACCCGGCACGGGCGCATTTCGAAGGGCTGCACAAGCTATCGGAACGTCTTGAGGGTTTCGTCCTTTTCGGCGGGCTCGCTTTGCTGTTTGCGGTATCGAGCGAGGGCGGCGGCGTGGTGAGGCCGTTAGAATCGTAGGACATGATCGCAGAGTTCAACCGCCTTCAGCAGGCGAGACTGACTGTCACTCCTGATGGAGCCAGGCCAACGATCGCCCCTTTCCGCTGCGGCGATGCGGGCCGATGATGCGTCCGTTCTGGATCAGCTCTTTGCTCGGCCTGGTTGCGGGACTGGCGAATGTGACAGGAGGACTGCTCCTGGTTCGGCGGTCGCCCTCTACCCGGGTGCTGCGGTATTTCGTCGCCCTTGGAGCCGGCTTCATGCTGTCTGCGGCTACGCTGGAGATGGTTCCGGAGGGGTTCGCGCTGAACGCCAGGTGGGGTCCCCTGCTGCTGCTGGCGGGATACTGCGGTGTGCACCTGCTAGAGCATACGCTGGTGCCTCACTTCCATTTCGGGGAGGAGAGACATCACCATGAGTTCGTTTCGCTGAAGACGACCAACTCCGTTCTGCTCGGTTTAGGGGTCCACACGTTTTTCGATGGAATCGCGATCGGGTCGGGGTTTGTGGTTTCGAGCTGGCTGGGATGGGTTATCTTCTTCGCGGTTTTTCTGCACAAGATCCCTGAAGGGTTTACGGTAGCGAGCGTGATGCTGGCTGGCGGCCGCGGCAGGCGGACAGCGCTTGCATCCGCCCTGTTCCTTGGGCTTACCACGGTTTTGGGTGTGCTGGCGATCAATGCTGCTCCGGGGCTGGTGCACCTGGGGCTGCCGTTAGCTGCGGGCGTGACGATCTACGTGGCGGCCTCGGATCTGGTGCCGGAGGTCAACCGTGAGCCGGGGATACGCATGGCGCTGGTCTTCTTCGCCGGGGTGGCGATATTTCTGGCGCTGCGCTCGATCGGCCCAGCTCTGTGAGGGGCGTAACTCAGTGAGTTGAGTTCATCTTCAGAAGGACATTGGCGGTGTGCGCGAGGGAGGCACCCTTGCTGTCAGTGGCTGATCCGGTGATGGCGAGGGTGTAGCTCTGCAGGGAGCTGCTGGATTGCCCGGCTGAGTTGATGCGATCGCCGCAGCCGGCTAGTGCAGCCAGAACAAAAAAGGAGGCAACGATGGTGAGCAGTGCCGGCGCGCTTCGCTTTCGGCCAGTGCCCCTGTGCCGAACGGAGAGACCGCAGAGAGGCAGCAAGAATGCCAGGAAGCAGGAGGGAACGGTCCAGCCTGGGCCGGAGATTTGGCTCGCCGAGGAAGCGAACGAGGTGATGGTGAGAGTCACTGCCGTGGGTCCGCTGGCGCCCGGAGGGATGTAGGCCGGGGCGAATGCCGCCCGGGTGAAGGCAGGGAGGCCCGAGACGGAGAGGACAACTGGACTGGGCGGTCCGCCCCTCACCATCTGTACCGTGAAGGTGTAGCTGATGGAGCCGCCAGCGAGCAGGGTCTGCGAGGCTGGATCCGCCGCGGAGACGGTGAAGTCGGCGGTGGGCAGGGGTGAGATCACGACAGACAGGGGTGTGGAGGAGCTCGGCAAGAAGTTCGGATCGCCGGAGTAGAGCGCGCTTAGCGTGTGGGCACCGGGCGGAAGGACGGTTGCGGCGAAGGCTGCCGAAGCAGTGGAGGTGAGGATGGCGCGCTGGAGCAGCACACCGTTATCCGACAGAGTTACCGCGCCTGACGGCGTTCCAGAGGAGGCGCTGTTCACCTGGATCCGAAAGGCACCCGGAATGGCAGGGTCTGAGCTGTCGTTCTGGAGCAGCGTGGAGGAGTTTGCCTGAGTGATGACGAGATCGGAGAGGGCTTGTTGCATGGTGTAATTTCCCGCCGCTTCGCCGGTGAGGGTCGCCGAGATTGGGTACGATCCTACGGGCGACAAGGACACGGCTGTCGTCGCAAACGAGATGGTCACGCGGGTGTGGTCCTTGGGCAGCAGGCCCTCCCCCGATCCGCTGAGAGCCGGGAGCGGCGAGCCGTAGACCATGGTGGCGGGTGCGGGCGTAACCCGAAGCGGGAGCGGAGCGATGGTGAGAAGAGCAGCGGGTGTCTGGGCTGCGGGATGGGAGGTATCGCCCGCGTAGGTGGCCATGAAGCGATGCTGGCCAACGGGCAATGCGGACAGGCTGATGCTAGCTGCGTTCTCTCGAAGGAGGCTGGCGCCGATGATGGCGTTGGAGCCGCCGGCCAGATCGAAGAAGGTCACCTGGCCCGATGCCGGCTCACTGGCGCTGAGAGAAACGAGGAGGCTCCCGCCGCCATAGGGGGTTACGGTGGGCGCGGAGAGCGTGAAGATGCCGGGGACGGAGTTGCCGAGACCGGCGATGGTCTGAATGGTAGTGGAAGGCGCGGGATCGGCCGAGAGCTGCCGGACCCGCTGCGTCGCCGTATCGGAGATGGAGATGAGGCCTTGCGGTGAGATCGATACGGCGGCGGGTGAGTCGAGGGCGGCCGAGGTGGCGAGACCTCCATCCCCGGCGAATCCCTGGGTTGCGCCGCCTGCGAGAACGGCGACCGCACCGCTGGCGCCATCGATGCGAAGCAGGTGATGGTTGGCCGGGTCAGCGAGGTAGAGGTTTCCGCCGGCATCGGAGCTGATGCCGCGGGGACGCGCGAGCGCGAAGGGTGCGGCTGGATCGCTGGCAGCGGCCCCATTGACACTGCCTGGGCCGATGATTGTTTGAATGATCCTGGCGCCGGGGGAGACCTGGCGAATGCGTCCGTTGTGCGTGTCGGCGATGAAGAGATTGCCGCCGAGGTCGACGGCGATTCCGTCGGGACTATCGAGGCTGGCGGAGGTTGCAAGCGCTCCATCGCCCGCGAAGTCTTCCACGCCGTTCCCGGCGATGGTTTCGATGCGTGCGGTGGTCAGATCAACGCGGCGGATCCGATGGTTGCGGGTGTCCGCGATGTAAAGGTTCTTACCGGAGGGATCGAGGCAAAGAGATCGTGGGAGAGAGAGAGAGGCGGCCAGGGCAGGTCCGCCATCGCCGGCGAAGGCAGCTTTGCCGTCTCCTGCGACCGTGCTGATGACGTTGGTGATCGCGTCAACGCGGCGGACGCGATGATTGGCGGAGTCGGAGAGGAACAGATTGCCGCTGGCGTCGAGGACGACGCCTTGCGGTGAGTTCAGATGCGCGGCGACCGCGGGCCCACCATCGCCGCTGAAACCTTGTGTTCCGTCCCCAGCGAAGGTCGTGATGTTGCCGAGGTTGTCGACCTTCCGGATGAGATGGCGTTGCGTCTCGGCGATGTAGAGATTGCCAGCCCGATCATAGGCGATGGCGCTCGGACGGAGAAGCGGAACGGTGCGGGCAGGAACCGGGGGAGTCTGCGGCAGCGCCAGACCGACGGCGAAAAGGAGAAGAGCCACCCCGGTGAAGCTGCTTCGACGACACTGTGGGGGAACGGAGCTGTGCATACCTGGAGGACTGCTCCCGTCCATTAGGTCATGGAAAGCGGTTGACCGGTATCCCCAAAAGGAAGCAGGGTGGAGCTGGCGGGCGGGAAGCTTTGAAATCCAAGCTTGAATCCAAGGACGAGCAAGAAAAGAGCCTCGGGACATATATGCCCCGAGGCTCCCAGTTTTTGTGGTGCGGTTAGGGGATGGTCTGGAAGCGGCCCTGCTGCAGGCCGAGAGAGAACGGCTGGAAGATCGGAACTGCGGCGCCGACGATCTCGGTAACCGAATTGCTTCCATCCTGGCCGATCCAGACGTTTCCAGCCTCATCGATGGCGATGGAACGTCCATGGACCAGGAACGATGCTGCCTTCTGGTATCCGACCGGCGAAAGGGCGGCCCCCGTTGCAGTGAGCTGGCTCGCCAAACTCAACCCCGATACGGGATCTACCGCGTCGTTAGCAGCCCAGACGTTCAGACTGCCATCGACGGCGATGGAGCTTGGGACGTTGAGGCCAGCCACGTTGTTCGGGGTCGGAAAACCGACTGCGGGGACATAGCCAGTGCTCGAAGCAATGAGCAGGTCGATGGCGCTGACCGGATCCTGAATCGAGACGTACACCCCGTTCGGGCCTGGGGCTCCGGCGTTGGCCGCGAGTCCATAACTTGGTGACGGGGTTGCGACCTGCACCGTGGAGTAGCCGTTCAGGAAGTTCGGCGAGCTCGCGGTGCCTGGTGTGATGATAGAAACGAAGGCATCTCTGGAAGAGGCCCAGATGGCGTTGTTTCTGTCGACCAGGATGCGAATGGGTGTAGAGCCAACCGTGCTGGAGATCTGAACCGGGGCCACCGCGGCAGTAGCCGAGGCGCCGCCAGGAATAATCCAGACGGACGCGGAGGTTGAGGTGATGCTGGAGAAGTAAACGTTGCCGGTACCGTCCGCCGCCATGGCAAAGGGAGGTGTGGTGGTTGGGAAGGCAAGCGTCGCCTTGGTAATGGGATCGTAGCGATAGACCGTGTTGTGCTCTGAATCGCCGATCCATATCTTGTTGGCGTGGAGAGCGGGGCCGGAGGGGGCGGGGGAGGTGCTGGTATCGATGGTTCCACCGCGTGAGCCTCCGGGAATCGAGACGCAGGCCACCGGAACGCCTGTGGGGGAGAGCTCCGAAAGAGTACCTTTTCCGGTTTGCCCGTTCGCGACCCAGATATTTCCGGTCTCATCGACGTTGATGTCATAGGGCACGTTGATGAAATCGCCGTTGCCGCCGCATGTTCCGCTGGCAAGGTACTGAATGCCAATCGACCAGTCGGAAGGAACGGCCGACAGAGTGGGCTGGTAGGGCGCGCCGGTCGCGCCGGAGAGGTTGTAAAGGTTGGTACGATTTGCCGTACTCGAATTTGTTGCATTCGTGAAGATGTAGAACGCAGCTTGCAGGACGTCTGTGGCGGGCGCGAAGACCGCGTTGGGTGTACTTGTCGTCGATGCGCTGGTAGGGGGGACGGCATTGGCAAAGAGGGTAGTACACGCGGTCGCAGAGCTGCTGGCGTTGTTGATGCAGGACGAGAGGATGTTCGCGACCTGGTTCAGTTTGGCCTGCTCTGGCGATGCGGTCACCGTGACTCCCGTAAGCGATCCGGCGAGAGACGTGGAGGCGAGTGTCTGCCCGGTGGAGAGGCTGACCATGTTCGAGACGGTATTGAAGGCATTGGAGAGGCCGTCGTATGCCGCAAGGATACTATCGGCGCCGATGCCGCCCGAGGGTTCATCCATGTACTGATGGACGGCAGCAACGGTGGCCGCAGTGACTGCTTCACTCATATAGGTGAAGCTCGATGACGAGATATTGGCGCACAGACCTACTGGAGCGATAAATACCGCGGCAACGTTGTTCTTGGAAATGTCGCCATCATTCAGGGTATTTCCGCCGCGGGCAACCAGATAGACGTACGGTGTGCCGGGAGCGCTGGGGCAGCCGAACGTATTCGTGTTTCCAGGGTTGGTGGCGGTGCCTACGAGGTCGGGACCCTTGGTGAAGGAGAAGCTGCCCGCACCGTCGTTGGCTGTCTTCGTGGTCGCGGCTAGAACCGCGCCTTGACCCGTCCCGCCTTGTCCGGCGAAGTAGAGGTTTACGGTGGCATTGGCGACAGGTTGATTGCCTCCATGCACTCGGCCGCTGATGGTAGCAGCGGAGCCTGCAACGCTGCTGCCTGGAGCTGTGCTGACGAGATTAGAGCAACCCGAGGCGAGCAGGACAGTGGACGCGATTGAGACGAGCAGCTGTCGGCCGAGACGCTGGGGGGTGGCAGAGTGATACGTAGTCATATGGTGCCTCCAAAAGTTGCGGATGGATCCCACCGGGGAGTCGGTTGGGGAGGTGAGGAGCTTGGGGATTGAAACGTCATTTGGAATCACGCGGCTCTGGACATCGGATCGGAACAGCTCAGGGCAGCTCCGTCCTTCTAGGAGAGCATATGGCGAAAAGTCGAATTTGCGGAAAAATTTTCCATATGCGCAAGATTATTCTCTTTGGTACGCTGCTTTGACCCTGGAACGCCACCTCCCCTGGGGAAACCAGGCGGGTGGAAGCCTAGGCGCAAGGAAGTTTTCGCTTCGACGTCGGGGGAGTACGCTGAGGACTCCCGGTCCGTGGGTGGTCTCACGAGAAATGCGGCTGGCGTCACAGACTTGGAGATTCACTATTGCAACTTTAATTGACCGAGACCGAATGGAAATGATCATGCGAACCAAGCTGATGACCCTGGCAAGTATCCTGATACTCTCGACGGCGTTCCTGGCGGGCGGATGCAAGTCATCGCCGGCACCCGTACCGCCGGCTCAGCCTGCGGCTCAAGGAGCGGTCAGCCCTGGCGGGGCGGCAGCTCCCCAGCCGCTGCCAGCTCCCACACCAACGGCGGGCGTGGCAGCGACGCCGGCGGCGACCTCGCCCGCAGCAACGGCGCCCGCACCGAGAGGTGCTCCTACCAACGTCTCGTCGCCGGAGTCCGCGACTGCGATGCCTACGACGCCAGCCGCTCCCCGGACCCCGACTGCTTCGGCCGGCAGCCGCGTCGCCGTGACGCTGACCGAGACGCTTAGGGTGTCGACCAACAATGTCGGTGACGGGTTCACCGGGGTGCTTGCGGAGCCGGTGGTGGCACGGGGTGGGGAGACGGTGTTTCCCAGAGGGACGCGCGTAGCCGGGACCGTCGTGGCCGCAAAGGGCCGTGGCCGTTTCAAGGGAGCTGGGGCTCTCGGCATTGAGCTGACCTCGATCGGCGGGGTCCGCGTCTCTTCGAGCGAGTATGAGAAAGAAGAGAAGGGGCGGGGGAAGCGCACCGGGGCCCTGGTGGGCGGAGGAGCGGGGCTGGGTGCGATCATCGGCGGTCTGGCGGGCGGCGGAAAAGGCGCTGTGATTGGCGGCCTGGCGGGAGCGGGAGCGGGCACGGCGGGAGCGGGTTACACCGGCAACCATGATGTGACGATCCCAACCGAGTCACTGATTACGTTTCGGCTGCTGAAGCCTGTGAGCCGGTAAGAGCTGCCTGGGGTCACGTAGACTGGCTGCGTGACCCTCTCGGCTACCTTTCTCCTATCGGCGACGGATGTGTCGCATTTTCCCGATTATGCGAAGACCCAGGGCGCTCCGGAGATTGCGTTCCTAGGCCGGTCGAACGTGGGGAAGTCGTCAGTCATAAATGCCCTGCTGGGATCTCACCAGGCTCACACCTCTTCGACCCCAGGACGAACCAGAGCGATCAACTTCTTTACCCTGCATGAGGGATCCGAGGCGAAGCGGAAGACGAAGGCTTTGTTGATCTTCGCGGATCTGCCCGGCTATGGGTACGCCAAGATCTCACGGAGCATCTCGTCCGAGTGGCCGAAGTTTATCGAGCCCTACCTGGCCGATCGGGAGTCGCTGGCCCTGTGTATCTGCCTGGTGGACACGAACATCCCTCCGCAGCCCAACGACACGCAGCTGATCAGCTACCTGAAGCAGACGCAGCGGCCGTTCCTGGTGGTCGGGACGAAGGCCGACAGAATTTCCAAAAACGTCCTGGCGAAGTCGCTCGCGGCGCTGCGCGAGGAGCATGAGATCGAGGAGATCCTGCCCGCATCGGCTAAGACCGGTTTGGGCATGAAGGCTCTCTGGGCAAGGCTGGTGGCGGTGATGGGGTAGCCCCCACCCCATAAAGTGGGTAAGTCTTCAAAGCATGAGGCTTACGTTTGGATCTGGGGTTTGTGGTCTGGGCGCTGGTCAAGGCGCCGCTTCGGACATCTACTTACTTTGATTGTAGCCCGTTGTCGAGGGTGAATGCGCCTTGGTCTTGTGTGGACGTTGGGTCGAATTGCGCTTGACGAGCAAGAGCAACGGCAAGGCGAATACAGGGGTCTCTCTCCACTGCGCTTCGGTCGAGATGACGGCGGTTTGGGGGGAACGGCGGTTTGGGGCGTGCGATCTGGGGGGAACGGCGGTTTTGGGGCGTGCGTTTGGGCGAAGGGCGAGGTTAGGACTGGGTGTCTGAAGGAGGGGTGGGCGCCAGCAGATCGTGCTCGGGGCGGGTGAGGTAGAGAGCTCGCCGGTGCGATCGAACCTCCGTGAAGCGGCTGCGCTGGAAGTGGCGGGGAGCGGAGATCGCCCAACGGCGGCGGCTGTCGCTGGTTGGGATCACATCGAGGACGCGAGCGTCGAAGTCTCGAAGTGCCGATGCGGAGTCGAACTGAAAGCTTTCAAGGCTGAGACCATGTTCGGTCGTGTAGGCCTGCAGGCAGGCTGGGGCGTCGAGAGTGGGGGGCAAAGGCATGAGCGTGCCGTTGAAGTCGACGACCGGAACGTCCATCGAGGTCCATGCGCTGGCTGCCTGCCGGAATGCGGCGACGTCCGGATCGCCTGGGCCGGTAGGGAAGGCGGTGAAGAGATCGGGGAGGACGCCGCGGTTGAGGATTGCGGAGAGCGTGGCGGCCGGATCGGCCTGGAGAGCGACGGAGAGGGGATGGCCCTTCCGAATCTCGTTCTTGAGCGCACGAAGCGCTTCGTCGAGGGAGTTGACGACGAAGTCGACGGCGCCGAAGCGAAGGGCGGCGTGGCAGGCGTCGGGCGAGCGCTCGATGGAAAGGCAGGTGGCGCCGGCGATGTTGGCGGCGAGGGCGAGGTCGGAGCCGGCGGGAGAGAGGCCGCAGGAGAGGATCAGGCTGCCGGCCCAGCCGGGGCGCAGGGCGGTGAGGAGCGTGAACAGGCGGAGGGTGTGGGCCTGGATGTCGTGGGAGATTTGCGCCATCGGTCTGTGGGAATTCTCTTCAAGTGGCGAGGCAGGCCCCAGAAGGGCGATAACGCCGGACTAAGGTCTGGCTCTACCTTAGAGGCTAAGGTGAGGGGCAAAAGCTTCCGTAGCGACACAGGCCAGGCGATCGGTCTTGGTTTTGAACTCGGCGATGTCGTTGCGGATCTGGTTAGCGAGATCGCACTTGTTCTTGCCCTGCTTGACGCGGGTGCCGTTGAGGCGCTTGACGTAGTGCTGGTCGAACGCGCCGGGCATGGACTCGATGAAGGGCTTGATCTCGCGAAGCTGGTCGCGGTCGAGGACCTGGGCGTGCGAGGCGGCATGGAAGAGGTTGCCGCCGGTGAAGATGAGGTCGTCGAGATGGGCGATGGGGGCGAAGTCCTTGATGAGGGGGCTGCGGTCGTCGGTGCGTTTACCGAGGCGGATGGTGGCCATCTGGGTAAGGGAGCCGATGGGTTTGGCGAGCGAGCGGCGGACGGCTTCGACATCGGCGATGAGGGTGGTGGCGACGGCTCCCATGCCGGGGATCATGATGCCTAGCTTGCCGGTTGCGGGGGTGATGCTGGCCGCGATGCGGGCGGCGACGGGTGTGTACATTGTACTGAGAGTGCCCTTCTGTGGCGGGGATTTCGGTAAGCGGACAGGTTAGTATCGCGCGGGCGGCGAGGGTGGGGCAAATGTGGGGTAGGAGGGTGGCGAGGGGATGGGCACTCGGGTTGGTGGCTGCTCTTAGTTGCGCCGGTGCCGGTCACCTCGTAGGACTCCCCTCGGAGCCTCCGCGCAATACCGCTTTCGGTGCAGCGTGTGGTGCGCGCTTAGCAGTACACTGAGCCGCCTATGGTCATGCTCCCCTTCACCGTTGCTGCCCGTGCCTTTCTCGCGGCAGCTCTTCTCACCGCTCTCTCCGCCTTGGCGCAGCAACCTACTTCTGCCTCGCTCCCAGCTTCCGCCGCGAGCGGAGCAACCGGGCAGCTGCTGGACCTCTTCGCCTCGAACGACAGGTCCGGGGCTCCGGACACGACCCTGAACCCTAACGATTTTCAAGTGCTCGACGACGGCAAGCCTGTCCCGATCGCTGGCTTTCTCCGGCCCGGCGAGTCCGGCACGCGGCCGGTTGTTCTCTGGATTGTCGTCCAGTGCGTCATGCCCGGCGTGATCAACAACGGCTCGGGATTTCTTCGCGGATTCACGACGGATCTTGCCTCCGGACTGACTCACCTCGGGCCCGGCGAGGCGTATGGCGTTGCCCATTGGTGCGACGATGGCGCCGTTTCGCTCGATCTCCAGCCGAACCGCCGCATCGTCCAACTCGGTCCCACTGTCGCGAGCGTACTCGCCCGAACGGTGAACCCTCCAAACAATCCATTTCTTGGGGAAGCCGCCCTGCTGAAGGTTATCCGCGACGTCCTCGAAGCCACCTCACGCTTCGATCCTCACGCGATGCCAGTCCTGCTCTTCCTTTACGGCGATCACACCTCGGCGGACGTACGGCAGGTAGACGAACTGAAGCGGCAGCTGCTTGCTGTTCCTGCCACAATTTTTCTTGTGAACAATGGACTCGCAGACCAGCCACGTGCTGGCTTTCGCGAGATCCCGATGGTTCTCGGTCACCTCGCCGGAGCGACTGGGGGATCCTACTTCCACGTACCTTTCGGCGACCATGACCCGTTCGCCTTCGCACAAGCCATCGCCACTGTCCTCGATCGCCTGCACAGCCGTTACCAGCTATCCTGGCTCCCGCGTGGAACCGATAACCAGGAGCACCAGCTTTCCCTTAGGCTCACTTCCGCAGCCCGCAAAGCCCATCCCGGTACCGAGTTCCGTACTCGTGGTAGCTATCTCGCCACCGCACAGCCTGCCAACCGATTGAATTAATCGTCGTTTCCAGACTCGGGGGACGGGCTGGTGTCTTCAGGCGAACGTGATTGTGTAAGAACGGCGGGCTCGGCGAGTTGGATTGTCTTCGAAGTAGGAAAGCCGGTCGTATGCCATCCGAACCCCACCCTTTCGCGATTAGGCTGGGGGATTTTTGGGGCACCCGGATCTGCGCGCTGGGAGCGCTTGTTTGGGATGTCAGGCCGGTTCGGTGCGGATGCGGTTCTTCCAGTGGGAGGAGATGAACCAGAGGATGGCGGCGACGAGGACGAGTTCGACGCCGAGGTGGAAGCGGTGGAAGATCTCCTTGAAGCGTGGGTCGGAGTCCCAGCGGTCACCGAGCTTCATGCCGATGTAGGCGAGGGCAAAGCACCAGGGCCAGGAGCCGAGAAAGGTATAGAGGTGGAAGCGGAGCTGGGGCATGCGGGCGATGCCGGCGGGGAGGGCGATAAAGGTGCGGACGACGGGGAGGAGGCGTCCGGCAATGACGGTCAGGCCGCCGTATTTTTGGAAGAAGTGCTCGGTGCGGTCGAGGTCGTGGCGGCTGAGGAGGAGGAAGCGGCCGAAGCGCTCGACGGCGGGGCGGCCTCCCCAGCGGCCGATCCAGTAGGGGGGGATGGAGCCGAGGTTGCAGCCGATGGCGCCGGCGGTCGCGACCAGGAGGAGTTTCGTCATGCCCGTGCCGAGGACGTAGCCGGCGAAGGGCATGATGATCTCGGAGGGGAGCGGGATACAGGCGGATTCGATGGCCATGAGGAGGGCGACTCCGGCGAGGCCTCCGGCGGTGATGATGGCGATGATGAAGGCTGCGATGGAGGCGAGGATGTGCTCAGACATTGCGTGTGAGTATACCGGGGGGCGGGCTCTGCTGAGTTTCAGCGGAAGAGAAGCGGATTGCTTCGACAGGCTCAGGAAAGGCTCTTCGACTCCGCTGCGCTTCGCTCAGGATGCCAATGGGATGTCAGGTGGATGGGGTTGGTAAGATGGAGGGATGGCTACAACAACTGCAACCACCGGGACTCCGGCGTCCGCGGCTTCCTCTCCAGCGTCCACAGCATCTGCGGCTTCCGCCTCCCCCTCCGCTTCGGCGCGTCCGCAGAGTGGGTATGGGGCGCATGATCCTTCGAAGCCGGCGGTGAAACGGCAGATTGTGTGCTTCAGCTTCTACAAGCTGATGCCGGAGTGGCGGCGGCTTCCGGCGGAGGTGAAGGCGGAACACAAGGCGGCGTTTGCGGAGGTGCTAAGGCGCTGGAACAGGCCGGGAGAGTTTTTGTCGCTGACATATTCGACGGTGGGGACGCGTGGCGATGTGGATATGTGCGTGTGGTCGATCGGGTACGGGGTGGATGAGTTGAACAAGATGCGGTCGGAGTTGATGTCGACGCCGCTGGGGGGGTACCTCCTTTCACCGCACAACTTCCTGGCGATGACGAAGCGGTCGCAGTACCAGATCGATCGGGAGGACGAGAGCGAGGGAGAGGGTCGCGGGGCGATCCGGCCGGGGGGACAGAAGTACATCTTCATTTATCCGTTCTGGAAGACGCGGCCGTGGTACCTGCTGCCCGCGGCGGAGCGGAAGCGGCTGATGGATGAGCATATCCGGGTGGGGCTGATGTATCCGCGGGTGAAGCTGAATACGACCTACTCGTTCGGGATCGACGACCAGGAGTTTGTGGTGGCGTTTGAGACGAACTTTCCGGAGGACTTCCTGGACCTGGTGCAGCAGCTTCGGGAGACGGAGATCAGCGTGTATACGCTGAAGGACACGCCGATCTTCAGCTGCGTTCGGGTTTCGGCGGCGGAGATGCTGGACCGACTGGGGTAGATTTTGAGGTAGAGGCTTTGGCGAAGACGAAGCAGGTGAAGGCGGTTCGACGGGTGGGGGTGTCGCCGGTGGGTGCGGCGGCGCGGGCGATCGCGGCGAAGGAGCCGACAGCAGCGAGACTGGATACAAAACGGCGGGGGGCAAGCAAGACGAAGCGACCGCTGGCGCCGGAGCGCGTGGCGGCAATTCTGGATGCGCTGGAGAGGACCTATCCGGGAGCGGTATGCGCGCTTGATCATCGCAGTGCGTGGGAGCTGACGGTGGCGACGATCCTTTCGGCGCAATGTACGGACGCGCGGGTGAACCTGGTGACGCCGAGGTTGTTTGCGCTGTACCCGACGCCGTCGGCGATAGCGGCCGCTTCCCTGCCCGAGCTCGAGGAGGTGATCCGGACGACTGGATTCTTCCGGAACAAGTCGAAGTCGATCCAGGGCGCGGCGCGGGCGGTGGTGGAGCGGTATGGGGGGGAGGTGCCGCAGACGATGGAGGAACTGCTCTCGCTGCCGGGGGTGGCGCGGAAGACGGCGAACGTGGTGTTGGGGAGCTGGTTTGCGATTGCGGTGGGCGTGGTGGTGGACACCCATGTGCTGCGGCTATCGCGGCGGCTGGAGCTGACGAAAGAGACTGATCCGGTCAAGGTCGAGCAGGATTTGATCGAAGTGATTCCGCGGGAGAAGTGGATCGATTACAGCCATATGATCATCCAGCACGGGCGGCAGATCTGCGTGGCGAGGACGCCGCGGTGCGTGGACTGCACGCTGGAGAAGGTGTGCAACTCCGGTGACAAGACCTGGAGTTCGCACTGACGCGGTGGTTGCGCGAGCACAACGGCAGAAGCAGGTTTCTCCCCCGTTCGGCTGCGCTCAGGGTCCTAAATGACAAGCAAAGAGCAGGCAACGGCAAAGCAAGGCTGCGGTGCTTGTGGGGCGATTAGAGCGGCTTCAGGCGAAGTTGTTGGGCCAGAGTCTGGACCAGGGAGACGACGGTGGCTTCGGGAGCTTCGAGGTGGGGCGGGTAGCCGAGGTCGCGCAGGGTCTGGGAGGTGATGGGGCCGATGGAGACGCGGAGGACGGTTTTGTCCGGAGCGCCGCTTGCGTGGTCCGGGGGGAGGGCGAGGCCAGCGACGTCCAGGAGGGTGAGGAGATTTGTGGCGGTGGAGGAGCTGGTGAAGGTAATGGCATCGGGCCAGGTGGAGGGGTTGGCGAGGAGGGTTTGGAGGAGGGGAATGGAGTCGTGCGGGATGAGGTTGCGATAGGCGGGGGTGACGGTGAGATTGGCTCCGGCGGCGCGGAGGGTGGCGGGGAGAGTGTCGCGGGCGTGTTCGGCGCGGATGAGGAGCAGGCAGGTTTCGCCGGGGATGATGTGGGGGAGGAGGGATTGGGCGAGGGATTCGGCTACGGCTTGCGGGGGCAGGAGATCGGGGGTGAGGCCGATCTCGGTGAGAGCTCTGGCGGTGGCGGGGCCGATAGCGGCGATCTTTGGGTATTGGTTTGCGGGCTCTCCGAAGCTTTGGGTCGCACGCTGCGCGATAGCCCACCCTTTCGCGAAGGGCGCAAGAGGATGAGGCACCCGGTTTGGGTGCTGCGCGGAGGAGAGCGCTAGGGCGCTGGTGCGTTCGGCGAAGGCTTGGACGGCGTTGGCGCTGGTGAAGAGGAGCCAGTGGAAGGTGTCGAGGCGGGCGAGGGCGGCGTCGAGGGGGGCGTAGGTCTCGGGCGGGGCGATGGCAATGGTGGGGACGAGGATGGGCTCGGCGCCGAGGGCCTGGAGCTGGGCGGCGAGAGCGGAGGTCTGGTGACGGGAGCGGGTGACGAGGATGCGTTTGGGGTGGAGGCTCGGCATCTGTGGGGATTGTAGGGGAGAGGTGCGATCGCGCGTCTTCGGGCAGAGGCTCGGGAGGTGGGGGTTAGTGCGAAGGCGTTGACGGCGGTTTGGGAGGGGGCGGCTATGGAGGTTTTGGTGGCTGACCCACCCGGGTTTATAGGCCCCGTTCTGGAAAGGTAGCCAATTTGCCTCGGAGGCCATCCGTGTTGGTAGGTACCGACGGGGGAGGTTGGCGGACGTACGCCCGGCCTCGTTGCTGCATCACACAATGGGTTGCTGCTGAGTTTCCGTTGAGCCGTTGGAAGAGGTAAGCGTGCCAGCATCCCGCGAGGATGTTGCATCTACATCCTGCCGTGGGCAATAACCTGGAACAGAGTTGAAATGGATGGGGAGAGAAGAATGGCGAGAGCGGATGTGCGAAAGACATGGCAGCTGTTGGTGCGGATGATCTGCGTGGTGGCGGGAGGCGCAGTTCTGTCGACAGGCCTCTCCGGCTGCCTGGTTGCAGGCTACCGGAGCGGAGGCGGCTGGTTTGTGTGGCCTGGCGGATTTGGTCTGCTGGTGCTGGTCCTGGTCCTGCTTTTCTTTCTGCGTCGCGGGAGATAGGTGCGCATGAGAAAGAGTGTTGTGGGATCGGAGATGGAGGCGGAGGCTGGGCCGGGCGGCTGGATTGCGCTGGAGCGAGCGGCACGGGTGGAGGTGAGCTCGGAGGACGATCTGTTTCCGATTGAGAGTGCGCTGGTGCAGCGGGTGACGACGGGGTGGCGGGCCAGTGAGACGGGGCCGCAAGTGATCCGGCTGCTGTTCGACGAGGCGGTAGCGGTGCGGCGGATGGAGGTGCATGTGGTTGAGAGAGCGGCGGAGCGGTCGCAGGAGTTTGCGATCTACGCGGGGGACGGCGGAGGAGAGATGCGCGAGGTGGTGCGGCAGCAGTTCACGTTTTCGCCGGGCGGGTCGACGGAGGAGATTGAGGAGTACCGGGTGATGCTCGACGGGGTGCGGGTGCTGGAGCTGCGAATCGATCCAGACCGGTCGCATGAGGCGGCAAAGAGTGTGAACTATGCAAGTTTGATGGCGCTCAGGGTGGGCTGAGTGAGCATGGACTGGCCAAAGGAGGTCATTTGCTCGGAAGACAGAAATAAAGGCCAGGTCAGGAGCGAAAAGCAGATTCCTCCGCTTCGCTCCTGAATGACAAGCAAGCTTCGCTCCTGAACGGCAACGGAAAGAAGAACAGACAACGACGAGGGAGGTCGGCGAATGCTGGTGGGTGTGATCTCGGATACGCATGGGCTGCTGCGGCCGGAGGCGCTGGTGGCGCTGGCCGAGGCGGAGCACATCTTACATGGGGGAGATGTGGGGGAGTTCGACATTCTGCGGAGGCTGAAGGAGATTGCTCCGGTGACGGCGATTCGCGGGAACGTCGATGTCGATGGGGCGTGTGCGGGGCTGCCGGCGACCGAGGCGGTGGAGCTGGGTGGGCGGCTGTTCTACCTCCTACATTCGGTGCGGGATCTGGATCTGAGCCCGGTGGCGGCGGGGGTGAGTGTGGTGGTGAGCGGGCACTCGCACAAGGCGGGGGTGGAGTGGAAGGACGGGGTGATGTATCTGAATCCGGGGAGTGCGGGGCCGCGGCGGTTTTCGCTGCCGGTGACCGTGGCGCTGGTGACGGTTTCGGACGATGGGGTGCGTGCGATGGTGGAGGAGCTGCTGTAAGCGGGCTTCTTTGAGGGTGGGATTCGTAGTAGAGAAGCAGGTTCCTCCGCTTCGCTCCTGAATGACAAGCAAAGGAGCGGGCAACAGCAAAGGCAGAAGCAGGTTCCTCCGCTTCGCTCCTGAATGAACAAGTAAAGGAGCGGGCAATGGCGATGGCAGAATGCGGGGATTTCCTCCGCTTCGCTCAGAATGACAGGATGTAGAAGTTTGTGGGTGTGGTGACTACTTGGCGTCGAAGGTGACGGTATTGAGAATGGTTTCGAGGCGGTGACGGATGACTTCGAGCTGCTGGGGGGTGAGGTCGCGGGAGCCGGAGACGTCTCCGCCGCAGAAGGTATTGATGACGAGATCGAAGCGGAAGCAGGTGTTGTCGCGGAGGGCGGTGTAGATCTCGTCGCGCTCCTCCGTGCAGACCTCGCCGTGCTCGTTGTAGCCGTGCTTGAAGCTCTGGTTGCCGATCTGGGCGGTGGTGACGGGGTGGGAGGCGGGGGCGGTGGCCTGGTTGGAGCAGCCGAGGGCGGTGGAGTGGGGAGTGGCGCTGGCGTAGAAGAGGGCTCCGGAAAAGGTGGAGTAGGGGAAGGGGTTGAAGGCAAGCTGGGCGACGGAGAGGAGATGGGTGTTGGGGCGGGAGGAGCGGGCGTCGAGGGCGAAGGTGCTGAGTTCGCCGTCGCGGCGGGCGAGATTCCAGCCGGCCGGGAGGTCGAAGGCAAGGCCGGAGGTGAGGAGGTGGACGTGCTGCGGCGGTGGGGCGGTGGGCTCGTTGACGATCTCGGGCTGGTGGGCGAAGGGATTGCGCGGCTGCTGGGCAAGGGCGGCTGTCGCCAGGAGGAGGAGGGCGATGGAGATGAGCTTGAGCATGGCTTCGCTGCTTTGATGATAGCGGGGCTCTTCCGGGTGGGGAGTGACACGGATGGGGGATGTGTGTGGGATGAGGGGAAAAGCAGATTGCTTCGCTTCGCTGCGAAAGAGCGGGCAACGGCCAATACGGGGGTCCTTCGCTGCGTTCAGGATGACGGGCGTACGGCAACCGCAAAGGCGGGAAGCAGGTTTCTCCGCTTGGCTCCTGAATGACAAGCAAAAGAATAGGCAACGACAAAGGCTAGAGCGAGTACAGCCGCGCTGGGCGCTTCGGTCGAGATGACGGCGGTTTGAGGGCGCGGCGCTGCACGAGCGGTTACCCTTTGCGCGATATCCACCCTTTGCGCAATGAGGCTGCGCAGAGGATGGGGCACCGGGCGTTGGCGGTGCGCTCAGGTGTTGCGCATACGGGGGTTGGCGAGGGTGTAGGAGAGGTCGGTGAGGAGGTTGATGGCGACGTAGGTGAGGCCGACGGCAAGGAGGCAGCCCTGGACGAGGGCGTAGTCGCGGTTGGAGATGGCGGAAAGGGTGAGGCGGCCGATGCCGGGCCAGGAGAAGATGGTCTCGGTGACGATAGCTCCGGCGAGGAGTGAGCCGAACTGGAGGCCGAGGACGGTGAGGATGGGGATGAGGGCGTTGGGGAGGGCGTGGCGATAGAGGACGCGGCGCTCGGAGAGGCCTTTGGCGCGGGCGGTGCGGATGTAGTCCTGCGAGAGCTCTTCGAGCATGGCGGAGCGGACCATGCGGGTGAGGATGGCGGCGAGTGAGAGGCCGAGGGTGACGGCGGGAAGGGCGAGGTGGGCGAGGAAGCTGAGCGTACCGCCGGTGCCGGCGGTCGAGACGGGGAGCCAGCCGAGACGGATGGAGAAGAGCAGGATGAGGATGGGGCCGAGGGCGAAGTTGGGGAAGGAGAGGCCGAAGAGCGAGAGGACGCTGACGGAGCGATCCTGCCAGCGGTTCTGGTGGATGGCGGAGGCGACGCCGGCGGGGAGGGAGAGGGCGATACCGATGAGGAGGGCGGCGGCGGTGAGGGCGAGGGTGTAGGGGTAGCGCTGGAGGATGAGGTGGAGGACGGAATCGTGAAGGCGGAGGGACTGGCCGAGGTCGGCGTGGAGGATGCCACGACCGTAGTGGATGTACTGCTGCCAGAGCGGGGCGTCGAGGCCGTAGGCGTGTCGGAGGGCGGAGATGTCGGAGGCGGTGGCGCCCTCGCCGAGCATCTGGACGATGGGGTCGCCGGGGACGAGGTGGATGAGGAGGAAGACGACGGAGACGACGACCCAGAGGACGGGGAGGGTGAGGGCGGTGCGGCGGAGGGCTCGGGTGAGGGAATGCACTTGCTTGCTACGAGGCTAGCAGGGTGGTGAGGTTGTGGAGGACGAGGTGGTGGCTTCGCGCGAGACCCCACCCTTTCGCGGCGGCCTTTGCCAGGCTGATTTACTAGACTCTTTGTTGGACTCGGGTAACAATCCTCCCTATGCGTGTGGTTCAGACGGTCTTCGGAGTTTTTCATCATTTCGAACTGGCTCGTCAGCTTCACGGCAGGGGATATCTGCAAAAGATTTATTCCACCTGGCCGTGGACGCGGTTGAAGCGAGAGGGCGTTCCGCGGGAGTTCGTCCGGACCTTTCCGTGGGTGCATACGCCGGAGATGCTGCTCCACCGGTCCGGCCTATCGCAGCCGTACCTGTTCGACCAGATTGGATACGCGAATGCGTTGAGTTTCGATTGGTGGACGAGCCGGCAGGTGAGCCGGGCGCCCGCTCCGGACGCGATTGTCGGCCTCTCCGGGTCGAGTCTGCGGACGGGTCTCGAGCTGCAGGCGCGGGGCTCCCGCTTCATCTGCGACCGGGGATCGTCGCACCAGAGATACCAGGAGGCGCTGGTCTCGGACGAGTTCCGCCGGTGGGGCGTAAGCCGGGCGGTATCCGACATCCGCGACACGGTGCGCGAGGAGAGCATCTACGAGATCGCCGATGCGATCACGGTTCCCTCGAACTTCGCGGCGCGATCGTTTGCCGAGAGCGGGGTTGCGAAAGAGAAGATCCACGTCATTCCCTATGGGGTACGGCTGGAGCGATTTCGGCAGTCGGCCCGACCTCCGGACGACTGCTTTCAGGTGCTTTTCGCGGGTGCGGTGGGACTGCGAAAGGGTGTTCCGTACCTGCTCCAAGCGTTTGCCGAGTTGAAGCATCCCGCCAAGCGGCTCCGCGTCGTGGGCGCCCTGCAGCCGGAGCTCAGCGAGGTCCTGGGACGTTTGCCGCGCGAAGGCGTGGAGTTTCTCGGAGCTGTACCGCAGGAACGGCTGGCGGAGCTGATGAGCACCAGTCATGCGATGGTGCTGCCGAGCATTGAGGAGGGGCTGGCGCTGGTGCAGGGGCAGGCGCTGGCCTGTGGATGCCCGGTGATTGCGTCGACCAACACGGGCGGCGAGGATCTGTTTTCGGATGGGGTGGAAGGATTTATCGTTCCGATCCGAGACGCGCGTGCGATCGCGGAGCGGCTGCAGATGCTGGCCGACGATCGCCCTTTGCAGCAACGGATGAGCGAAGCCGCTCTGAACCGGGTGCAGTTTCTGGGAGGCTGGAACGACTACGGCGATCGGTGGGAACGCCTGCTGCTGGAGCTGACGGGCGCTCCTCCACCGACGAAGTGAACCAATTCGATGCGGTCGCCGTCGGTGACGGAGGTCTCTTGCCAGCGGCCGCGCGGAACGATGGCGCCATTGAGTTCCGTGGCGACGCGGTCGGATTGGAAACCGAGTTCACCGATCAGCCGGGCCAGGCTGGAGGGTTCGGGAAGGTCGAAGATTCTCTGCTGGCCATTGAGGTGGATGGTGAAAGGCACCGGGTCAGGGTATCAGGTGTGTGCGGCTGGCTTCAGCCATGGCGGAAGTGGCGGATGCCGGTGAATGCCATGGCGATGCCGCGGCGATTGGCGGCTTCGATGACCTCGGAGTCGCGGACGGATCCACCGGGCTGGATGACGGCGGTGGCTCCGGCGTCGGCGACGACCTCGAGGCCGTCGGCAAAGGGAAAGAAGGCGTCCGAGGCCGCGACGGAGCCGGCGAGCGGAAGGACGGCCTTCATGGCGCCGAAGCGGGCGGCGTCGACGCGGGACATCTGCCCGGCGCCGATGCCGGCGGTCTGCGGGAAGCCGGCGTCGGTGCGGGCGTAGACGACGGCGTTCGATTTGACGTGCTTGCACACGCGCCAGGCGAAGAGGAGGGTTTCGAGTTCGTCGGCGCTCGGCTGGCGATCGGTGACGAATTTGAAGTCGGCGGCGGTGACGCGGGCGGTGTCGGGGTCTTGGACGAGGAGACCTCCGGAGATCTGCTTGATAACCGCATCGCTTTTGCCGGGGGTGATCTGGACGAGGCGAAGGTTTTTCTTGGAGGCGAAACGGGCGAGGGCTGCGGGGGTGAACGAGGGGGCGACGATGGCCTCGACGAAGAGCTTCGCGATCTCCTCGGCAGCCTGCTCGTCGACCTCGCGGGAGACGCCGATGACGCCTCCGAAGGCGGAGACTGGATCGGCGGCGAGGGCTCGCAAGTAGGCTCCCTGTATGGAGTTACCGAGGGCGGCGCCGCAGGGGTTGGTGTGCTTGATGATGGCGACGGCGGGTGGCGAAGAGGGATCGGGAGCGAGTTCGGTGACGAGATCCCAGCAGGCGTCGATGTCGACCAAGTTGTTGAAAGAGAGCTCTTTACCTCCGAGTTGAACGGCTGAGGCAATGCCCGTGCGGGAGCTGTCGGTATAGAGGGCGGCGGCCTGGTGGGGGTTTTCACCGTAGCGGAGCGGGGCGGAAAGGGTGTAGTCGAGGTGGAGTTTCCGTGGGAAGTGGGTGGTGGCGGATGGTGTTTCGGATGGTGGCTGCGTGGTGCTTTCGCCGGGGCCGTCGAGGGTGAAGGTGGGGAGGGTGGCGGCGATGGCGGAGTCGTAGGCGGCGGTGGTGGCGAAGGCTTGCTGGGCGAGACGCCAGCGGGTTTCCCGGGAGAGGGCGCCGGAGTTGGCGTTGAGTTCTTCGGAGAGTGTGGCGTAGTCAGCGACAGCGGTGATGACGGCGACGTCCTCGAAATTCTTGGCGGCGGAGCGGACCATGGAGGGGCCGCCGATATCGATGTTCTCGATGATCTCGTGGAAGGGGACGCCGGGTTTGGAGGCGGTGGCTTCGAAGGCGTAAAGGTTGACGACGACCATGTCGACGGGCTCGATCGCGTGCTCGTTTACGGCGGCGACGTGCTCGGGGTTGGAGCGGATGTGGAGGATGCCGCCGTGGACCTTTGGGTGAAGGGTTTTGACGCGGCCGTCGAGCATCTCGGGGAAGCCGGTGAGGTCGGAGATGTCGCGGATGGGGAGGCCGGCTTCGCGGAGGGTGCGGGCGGTGCCGCCGGTGGAGACGAGTTCGACGTTGAAGCTGGAGAGAGCGCGGGCGAAGTCGACGAGGCCGGATTTGTCCGTGACGGAGAGGAGGGCGCGGCGGATGGGCTTGAGGCCGGTTTGGGCGGGGGTCTGGGCGGGGGTCTGGGCTGAGGTCACGAGACAAGTCTATTCGAGGGCGGTGGCGCCGGATTGTGGTGGGCCAGCCGAAGATGGAGCTAGACTGGCGTGACACGACTTCCAGCATAGTGTGCGTGCTTCACGCGCCAAGGACTTGAACCCATGCGCCAAGGACTTGAAGAGCCGTCCGTCCGCGCCAGTCCCCAAAGTTCCGCGGGGGAGGAGGCGGTGCGTCTGGGCTCTGGGCGAAGCTCGGCCAAGCCTGCGGAGAGTGAGGTGGGGAACGGCGGCAGCGCACGGTCGAGCTTGACCGGACTCCCCGGGCGGCTTGGGAAGCGGTCTGGTACGCGGTCTGGGTCAAGCTTCTGGTCGCGGTTCTGGAAATTGTCCTGGTCGCCCGAGACATGGACCGGGAAAGCCGGGACGCGGCTGATGCTGTCGTTTGCGGCGCTTGCCGTGTGCTCCTGGCTGGGTATCACGCTGTCGCACGAGTCCGAGGGAGTTGTGACGATCTGGCTGTCGAACGGCATCCTGTTCGGCCTGGTGATCACGCAGCCGCGGGGACGGTGGATGGGTTACTTCCTGGCGGGGTTGGCGGCGGATACGGTAGCGGATGTGGTTTACGGCGATCCGTTCCGGGTGGCGATCGGAGTGTCGCTCGCGAACTCGGTCGAGGTGATGCTGTCATGCGTGATGCTGACGCGGATCTTCGGCGTGCCGCTGAACCTGTCGAAGCGGCGGCCGTTGATCGGATTTCTGCTGGTCGCGGTGGTGGGCGCGGCGGCGTTGACGAGTGCGCTGGGGGCGTCGTGGACGCTGCTGTTCTACCCCGGGGTGCCGTGGCTGCAGATGTGGCGCACCTGGTATCTGGGCGACATGCTGGGAATGGCCCTGCTTGCGCCGCTGGTGTTCATGGTGCAGCGGCCGGGGTTCTTTAAGGGCCTGCGACAGAGAGAGCTGCCGCGAACGCTTGTGGTGCTGCTGGTTCCGGCGCTTTCCACGGTGCTGGTGTTCACGCATGACAAGGATCCGCTGATCTTTTTCCTGTTTCCGGCGCTGCTGCTGGTGGTGTTCCGGCTCGGCTTTCCGGGTACGGTGCTGACGATCTTCCTGGTGGCGTTCCTGGCGGTTGCGCTGACGGTAAAGGGACATGGGCCGCTGATGCTGATTCCGGGCGAACACATGATGCTGCACCGGATTGTGGTCGCGCAGATCTTTCTGGTGGTGGCGATCTTCACGATGTTCCCGGTGGCGGCGCTGCTGGAGGAGCGGGAGGCGTTGCAGCGTTCGCTGGCGGAGAGCGAGGCGCGTCAGCGTCGGCTGGCGAATGCCGATGAGCTTACCGGTCTATGCAACCGTCGCGCGTTCAACCTGCGGCTGGAAGAGGAGTGGGAGCGTGCGATGCTGAGGGGTGAGTCGCTGGGGCTGCTGCTGCTGGATGTGGATCTCTTCAAGAGCTACAACGATATTTATGGCCATCTGGGCGGCGATGAGTGTCTGCGCGAGATTGCGGGTGTGATTGAGCGGACGATTGCGGGTGGGATGGGGGTTGCCGCGCGCTTCGGTGGGGAGGAGTTCGCGGTGATCCTGCGGGGCGAGGGGGTGGATGGCGCGCGGGATGTAGCGGAACGGATCCGCGATGGGGTGGAGGCGAAGAGCCTGACGCATCGGGGCAGCGCAACGGGGGTGCAGACGGTGAGCCTGGGCGTGGCGGCGTTGACGCCGCAGGCTGGGGAGCAGGCGAGGGAGCTGGTGACGATTGCGGATCGCGCTCTTTACCGGGCGAAGGACCTGGGGCGGAACCGGGTGGCGGCGATGGGTGGGGAGTCGTAAGGCGACGGGTTGAGTGGAAAGTGGGAGATACAGGGGTCTCTCCACTGCGCTGCGCTCCGGTAGAGATGACGACGGGTTTGTGGGCGGCCGGGAGTGCAGTGGTAGAACAGCAGGTTCCTCGCGCTGCTCGGAATGACAGAAAGAAAAGCTGGGCCCGACTGCCTGCTCTGCTCTATAAGAGCTGCGGCACAGCGTGCTCTGTAGAAGAGCGGCGGGGGGCTGTTGGGTGTGGGCTAGAGGATGACGCTGCCGGTGAGTTCGGAGACGCGGGCGAGGTTGTGGGAGGCGCACCAGCGTTTGAGGTGGTTGGCGATGTTTTCGACGGCTCGGGGGTCGGCGTAGCTGGCGGTTCCGACCTGGACGGCGGTGGCTCCGGCGAGGAGAAACTCGACGGCATCGCGCTCGTTGAGGATACCGCCCATGCCGAGGATGGGGAGCGAGACGGCCGCGTGGACCTCGTGGACCATGCGGACGGCGATGGGTTTGATGGCGGGGCCGGAGAGGCCGCCGGTGATGTTGGCGATGCGGGGGCGGCGGGTCTCGATGTCAATGGCGAGGGCGAGGAAGGTGTTGACGAGCGAGAGGGCGTCGGCACCGGCGTCTGCAGCCACCCGCGCCATCAAGCCGATGGATGTCACGTTGGGGGAGAGTTTGACGATGAGGGGGAGGCGGGAGGCGGCCTTGCATTTGCTGACTAATTCATAGAGGAGCTCGTGGTTGGCGCCGAAGACCATGCCGCCGTGGCTGGTGTTGGGGCAGGAGGCGTTGAGCTCGAGCATGGCGACACCTTCGGCGTCGTTGAGGTGCTGGATGACCTCGACGGAGTCCCCGATGGTGAAGCCAAAGACGTTGGCGATGGTGACGAGGCCTTTGATCTCGCGGAGGCGGGGGAGTTTTTCCTGGATAAAGGCGCGGACGCCCATGTTCTGGAGGCCGATGGAGTTCATCATGCCGGCGGCGGTCTCGATGATGCGGGGAGCGGGGTTGCCCGCCATGGGCTCGCGGGAGAGGCCCTTGGTGACGAAGGCGCCGATGCGGTCGAGCGAGAGGATCTCTTCGAACTCGACGCCGTAGCCGAAGGTTCCGCTGGCGGCGATGACGGGGTTGCGGAGCTCGACGCCGGCGACGGTGACGCGCATGTCGGGGCCTTTGGGGGGCTTGGCGGGCATGATTTTAGTTTAGCGGGTGGGGGATGGGTGAGCTCCAGGGGTGTGGAGGGGCGGGATTGGCTTCTCGGGGCGGAGGGCGAAGGTGAGGACGTGGCCTATGGAGGCGGTGGGCTGGTTGACGCGGAGTAAGGAGGCGAAGGTGGCGGCGATGTCGACGGGGGCGACGCGGTCGTGGTAGGCGCCGGGGACGAAGGCGGAGCCGAAGAAGGCGAGGGGAACGTGGCGGTCGTAGGAGTAGGGGGTGTAGTGGTTGGTGCCGGTGAGCTGGGCCTGCTCGTACATGCCGGGGGTGATGAGGACGTACCAGCCGCCGTTGGGGGAGTAGCTGTGGAGGATGAGGCGGCCGTAGTCGGTGGCGGGGAGGTTGCCGGCGGCGATCTGGAGGCGGGTGTAGGCGTGGCGGAGGGTGGCGCGGGTGGGGAGGCGGGTGTCTTGCGTCGCGGCTGCTGGGCTGGTGGATGAGCTGGGCGCTGGGCTGGCTTGGGAGCTGGCGGGGGGTGCGGGGCGGGGGGTGTCGAATGCGGCGGGGAGGAGATCGGCGACAGCGTTTTCGGCGGCGGCCTCGTCGATGTTGCGGGCCGCGAAGGCGCGGGGATCGAGGGTGAGGTAGGGGAGCTCGCTAGGGAGGAGGTATTGGACGTGGTCGCCGGGGGAGAAGCGGGCGTTGAGCGCGATATCGAGCGCGGCGATGACCCTGGGGACGGAGAAGGTGGCGGCGGGCATGCGGGCGTTGGCGGCGCCGGCGATGGTGGGGCCAATACCGTGGTCGCCGGTGAGCGAGACCCAGACATTGGGCAGGCCTCCCTCGACGTGGGTGTCGAGCCAGGAGAAGAGGTCGTTGAGATCGGTGTCGATGGCGTCGATCATGGCGCGCTGCTCGGGGGCGTCGGGGCCGACCTTGTGACCGAGGATGTCGGTTGAGGAGATGGAGATGGTGAGGATGTCGGTGGTGGAGTGGCGGCCGAGCTGCTCGGCGGCGATGAGGGATTTGGCGAAGTCGAGGAGGTAGGAGACGCTGGCGGGGCTGGCACCGGCGTCGTCGTAGAAGTGACCGGGGCGGGACTGGGCTTCACGGGCGGCCTGCTCGGTGCGGCCGGAGTGGTTGAAGGTCTGGACCCAGGGTGGGAGCTGCGGGTACCAGTAGGTGGAGGAGACGAAGTGGCCGGAGGCGTGGTCGAGCCAGAAGGCGCCGTTCGAGGCGTGGCCGGAGGTGAGGATGGCGGCGCGGTCCTTGAGCGAGATGCCGAAGAGCTTGGACTGGCCGCGGGTGGCGAGGACGACCTCATCGCCGAGGGTGCTGGCGAGCTCGTTGCGGGGGGAGGCGCCGAGGTCTTCGGGGCTGTGGTCGCCGACGATTTGGTAGAGCTCGTCCTCAACAGAGGAGACGGGGTGGGTGGTGGAGCGGCTGAGATCCCACCACTGGTTGAGGGCGATGCCGTGGCCGTCGGTGTAGGCTCCGGTGCCGATGGTGGAGTGGCCGGGGGCGGTCATGGTGTTGGCGTAGTCGTAGTAGCAGTCGGTGAACCAGGCGCCGCGTTTGAGGAAGAGATTGAAGCCGGAGGGAGTTTTGAAGTCGTCCCGGTAACGCTCGACGTAGTCGCCGCGGAACTGGTCGATGACGAGCTCGACGACGAGCTTGGGCTGGGCGGTGTAGGCCTGGGCGTGGGAGATGGCGGGAGTGAGGAGGAGCGAGGTGAGGAGGGCGGCGGCCAACTTTCGCATGTTAGTAGGGTACATGCGGGTGGTGACAGGGGGTGAGTCTCCGAGGGTGGTGGCTGAGAACCCACCCTTTGCGATGATTCTGCAAAGGATGGGCCACTCGGCTGCAGAGGTGGGCTAACGAGGGTGGTGGCAGGTTTTGGATATGCGAAACGGTAGAATGTAGCGATGCTTGATCTTGGTTTTGTGCGGGCGAATTTGCCCTTGGTGGAGGAGCGGCTGCGTGCGCGGGGGATGGATGCGGCGGCGGTGCTGGGGGACTTTGCGGCTCTGGATGCCGAGCGCAGGTTACATCTGACCAACCTCGAATCAATAAGAGCCGTGATCAACCACAAATCGAAGCATGTGGAGCAAGAAACACGCAAAATGAATCAACAGCTCGCGGCTGATCTGGAATTCGTCACAAAGTCCGTATCTGAAGCCGACAACCTGACTGGTGAGCAGCGGAGCATTCATCCTTACGCTTCAGTGCTGATTGCAGCTGGACCGGAAGCCGCTGCCAGACAACTCGCGGTTACAAAGATCAGAAGCGACAAGCTGCGGGAATTGACAGCCACTCTTCGAGAGATGAAAGAAGAGGTCAAGGCGATGGAGTCGGCGGCACAGGACGATAGTGTGTGGCGAAGCCGCCTTTCAAGTGTCCCGAATTTGCCGCAGATGGATGTGCCGGTGGGTAAGAGTGAGCACGACAATCGGGAGGAGAAGGTTTGGGGGGAGCAGCCGAGGTTTGACTTCCCTGCCCTGCCGCATTGGGAGATTGGGGAGCGGCTGGGGGTTTTGGATTTTGAGCGGGCGGCGAAGATCTCGGGATCTCGGTTTGCGGTGCAGTTTGGGCAGGGGGCTCGGCTCGAGCGGGCGCTGGCGAACTTCATGCTCGACCTGCATACGAAAGAGCATGCGTATACGGAGGTGCTGCCGCCATACATGGTGAATTCGAAGAGCCTTTATGGGACGGGGCAGCTGCCGAAGTTTGCCGAGGACCTGTTTCATTGCGATGACAAGGGGCCCTATGTGCCGGGGGAGCTCGCGGACAGCGATCACTGGATGATTCCGACGGCGGAGGTCCCGGTGACAAATCTTTTTCGGGACGAGGTGCTGGAAGAGGCGGAGCTGCCGGTGAGCTTTGTGGCGTATACGCCGTGCTTTCGCAGCGAGGCGGGGAGCTATGGGAAGGACGTTCGGGGGTTGATCCGGCAGCATCAGTTTCAAAAGGTGGAGCTGGTCAAGTTCGTGCGGCCGGAGGATTCGGAGGCGGAGCACGAGCTGCTGACGCGTCATGCGGAGACGGTGCTGGAGCGGCTTGGGCTGCCGTACCGACGGATGCTGCTGTGCACGGGGGATATGGGGTTTGCCTCGGCGAAGACGTATGATCTGGAGGTTTGGCTGCCGGGGCAGGGGCTGTACCGGGAAATCTCGAGCTGCTCGAACTTCGAGGCGTTCCAAGCGCGGCGGGCGAATATCCGGTATAAGCCTGCCGGCGCGAAGAAGAGTGAATTTCTGCACACGCTGAATGGGAGCGGGCTGGCGGTGGGGCGGACGTACCTGGCGGTGCTTGAGAACTATCAGCAGGCGGACGGGACGGTTCGGGTGCCGGAGGCGCTGGAGCCGTATATGGATGGGGAGACGGTGATCGGGAAGCACACGGGACGGCAGGCTGTGCGGGAGAGGAGATAAGCGATGGGGAAGCTGCTGCGGAGCTACCTGTTCTGGACGTATGAGCGGGGGAGTTTTCACTATGACGTGATGGTGACGCTGATCCTGCTGTTTCTGTTCCTGACGCCGCGGCTGATCGACTTCAAGGACAGGCCGGTGGAGACGGTGGCGCTGCATGCGAGCGAGGTGCTGGTGCGGGAGGCGGGATCGAGGGATGGGAACAGCCGCTTCCGGTACCAGGTGCGTGCCGAGGATATGGGAAAGGCGAAGACGGAGGAGGAGAAGCGGACGGCGATGCTGCGGCTGATCGAGCCGATCTCGGGGGAGGTGACACTGGAGAAGTATGACGAGGTGAAGGACGCGAGCGGGAAGGTGATTGCGTATGACGCCTGGGTGGTGCGGTAAGGGCGCTTGGTGAGAGGCAGCGGCTTGGGCCTGAGAGACAAGGTTTACCCCCAGGAGCTGAAGTCCGCTTTGTTGGCGTGCGAGACGCTAAGGCTGGGGGTCTTGGGCTACCTAGAAGCAAAGGCAACGAAAGCAATGACAACGAAGGCAAGACAACGAAGGCAAGCAACGAAGGCAAGACAACGAAAGCAGCACTCCGGTTTAGTGCCGTAGCGGTCTGCTGAACATCTAACCGGAGGAGAGTGTTGCCGATGAAGAGTTTCATGGAGCGTTTCGGAATAGCCGCGGTGCTAGTGAGTCTGGCGAGTATGACATGGCAGGCGCGGGCGCAACAGGTCTCGGGCGGCACTGCCGGGAGTTCTCTCGAGGGCGTGCTGCGGCAGATGGATGCGGCGAGCGCGAAGTTCAGGTCGGCAGAGGCGGACTTCAAGTGGGATCTGTACCAGAGGGTGGTGCGGGAGACGACGACCCAGGCGGGGACGATCTACTTTTTGAAGAATGGGAGCGCGCTGCAGATGGGGGCGAAGGTGAATCCGCCGGAGGCAAAGACGGTGGAGTACAAGGGTGCGAAGCTGACGCTGTTCGATCCGGCGCAGGATCATGTGACGGAGATGAGCGCGGGCGCGAACCAGGCGACGTATGAGAGCTTTCTGACGCTGGGGTTTGGCGGAAGCGGGAAGGACCTGGAGAAGGTGTGGACGATTACGGACCAGGGCTCGGAGCAGATGAACGACGGATCGGGTGCGGTGAAGGTGGAGAAGCTAGACCTGGTGTCGAGGGATCCAAATGCCCGGAACACGTTTACGCATGTGACGATCTGGGTGGACCCGGTGCGGGGGATCTCGCTGAAGCAGATGTTTTTCACGCCGTCGGAGGATGTGCGTACGGCGGTGTACACGCATGTCCGGTACAACGGGAAGGTGGATACGGGCAAGTTTGCGATCAAGACGGATAAGAAGACTACGTTTGACCGGCGGTGAGGAGTTGGTTGGTTTGCGGGTGCAAGGAGAGTTGCAGGACCTTCGGCTTCGCTCAGGATGACAGCTTGGTGGTGGGGTAAGTTTCTGGGTGGCCCAGGAGATACGCGATGCCGATAATGAGGATGGGGAAGAACTCCATGGTGTAACGGGGCTCGGAGTTGTCGAGGGTGAGAAGGAGGGCGCAGCGGAGGGCGACAAAGGCGAGCATGGACCAGGCGATGGGTTTGGTGGGGTCGTTGGGGCGGCGGAGCCAGCGGCGGAGGCCGAGAGTTCCACAGACGAGATAGGCGAGGTTGAGCGCGGCGTAGGCGAGGGCGAAGGCGGTCTGGCGGGGGTGCTCGTGCCAGCGCCACCAGGCGAGTGGGATAGGGAATAATTCGATGCGGGGGCGAAGGAGCATGTTGGCGAGACGCGCGAGTGGAAGGGCGAGGTAGTAGCGGAGGGGGTGGGCATGGATGCGGTCTTCCGCGAGCTGGTTGAAGCGGGCATCGAGCGTGGGGGTGGGCTCCGCGGCCAGGTTGTAGGCGTCGAGGATGGCGACGGTTTCGGCTAGTTGGGCGGGTGAGTCGAAGGCGCGACGGGGGAGGTCGGCGGGCTGAATGGTGGCGCCGTCGTATTTCCAGTAGATGTCCTCGGTGGAGGAGAAGTCGACGGCCCAGCTGCGGTACCAGCGATAAAAGCCGGTGGGGACGGGTTCGCCTGGATCGGCGGCGGAGCGCGGAGCGAGCGGTTGAAAGACGTGGAAGGTGCGCGCGTTGCGGATGGTCCAGGGAACGAACGGGAGCAGAAGGCAGAGGAGGGCGGCGAGCGGCGGGAGGAGCTGTTTGAATTTGAGTGGAGCAGATGCTGGGAAAGCGGCAAGCCGCAGGTCCTTCGACTTCGCTGCGCTCCGCTCAGGATGACAATCTAACGAGACAGATGGGAAAGACGCGAGCCAGAGCATTGCGGGGAGGATGGCGACGGCGAGCAGGGCTTGATCGGGGCGGAGGAGGATGGAGTAGGCGAGGGTGGCGGAGAGGAGCCACAGCCAGCGGTTCCAGGGACTCCAGTGACTCCGGGGATGTGCGGATCTAGAGATTGGGGCTGAGTTTGGCGGCTGCGGGCGCCGGCGTTGCTGGGGACGCCAGCGTTGGAGCGCGTAGAAGGCGAGCACGATGGTAGCGCAGGTGAGGGTCTCGGTGAGGGGGACGGCGACGTAGCTGGCGGTGAAGGGGCAGAGCGCGGCGAGGAAGAGGGCGAGGAGAGCGGGCCGGGTTCCGAAGAGACGGCGGACGAGGGCGGCGAGGAGAAGGCAGGCGAGGAGATCGAGGAGGCACTGGAGGTTGAGGACGGCGGTATAGTGCTCGGGGCCGAAGAGGCGGAACGAGAGCATGAGGAAGAGCGGATATCCGGGGAGGCGGATGAGCGTGGGCAGTGGGTCGCCGTCCCCCTGCAAGAAGCCGTAGACGCCGTGCTGCATCCAGCTTAGGGCGATGTCGCCGTAGAGCAGGGTGTCGCCGGTGAGGACTCTGGTGTGAACGATGAACCAGAGGCGCAGGGCGGCTCCGAGCGCGAGGGCAAGGAGAGCGGCGGCCTGCCAGAGTCTTGCTCGGCTTGGAACCATTGGGGAGGATGATACTGCGGCGGAGGCGGAAGCGGAGCGTTGACTGCACGAGGGCGGGTGCATACGATTGCAATGGATGTGTGTGACGAAGCGGGCCCTACGGGATGACGGCGAACGGAGTGACGACACGAGTGCGTAGGCAAGAGCAGGGTTCCGTGGCGTTTCTTCCCTCATGAACAAACAGGTCTTTTACGATCCGCAACGGAAGCGATGGAAGCAGCTGCGGCGCATCTTCGATGTGTTGGCGCTGGCGGGGCTGCTGATCGGAACGATTTTCGTGATCGGGCTGCTGCGGATCCGACCTTTGCCGGAGCTTCTGCTGGAGACGCCGAAGCGGAACTACCGGACGCTCACGAACCCGCCGGTGGTGGGGAAGACGGGGCAGAAGCTGCGGCGGTCGGCCCACCGGAGGACGGACCTGCGGCCGTCGGATATTCCGCTGAATTCCGGGGAGGGGCTGCGAGCGGCGTACTACGTCGAGGATGATCCGGCGAGCTACTCCTCGTTGAAGCAGCACATCAAGCAGATCGATCTGCTGTTTCCTGAGTGGCTGCATGTGGTGACGCCGGATGGCGGGCTGACGTCGTACACGATCGATAACCGGCCTTACGCCGTGGTGGACGGGGCGGGCGTGCACGAGGTGGATCGCGAGCAGAAGGTCAGGCGGGTGATCGCGGCCTCTCGGCAGGACACCGAGATCTTTCCGCTGGTGAACAACTACGACCCGCTGAAGGGAGTGTTTCTTCCCAGTGTGGGCGAGTTCCTGATGAGCGAGACGGCGCGGGGGAACTTCGTCCGGCAGGTGGACCAGGTGATGGCGGCGAATCCGGATTACCGGGGAATCTCGCTCGATCTCGAAGAGATTCCGGATGCAGCGCAGCCGGGGTTCAACGCGCTGGTCTCGGCGCTTTATGCAGATTTTCAGAGGCGCAAGCTGCGGCTCTATGTGAATACGCCGGTGGGGGACGACAGCTTCAGCCTAAAGTTTCTGGCGGACCACTCGGACGGCCTGCTGATGATGAACTACGACCAGCACCAGACGGAGAGCGGGCCGGGACCGATTGCAGCGCAGGATTGGTTTACGGAGAACCTTGAGAACGTGCTGAAGGTGGTACCGAAGGAGAAGGTGATCTGCGCGCTCGGCAACTACGGGTATGACTGGACGACGGAGCTGCCTGCGGCGGAGAAGGGGAAGGGCGTGCGCGGGAAGAAGGCGGCGCCGCCGAAGGTGATCCGGTCGCAGAATCTTTCGACGCAGGATGCGTGGCAGGCGGCGTCGGACTCGGAGTCGCAGGTGGAGCTGGATGGGGACACGTTGAACGCTCACTTTGCGTACGACGACGAGGACGCGCATGTGCGGCACCAGGTGTGGTTTCTGGATGCGGTGACGGCGTTGAACCAGATGCGGGCGGCGCGGGCGCTGGGGATTCAGACGTATGCGCTGTGGCGGCTGGGGCAGGAGGACAACTCGCTGTGGAAGGTGTGGGAGTCGCCGACCCATGCCGATCCGGTGAAGGAGCTGGCGCAGGTGGAGCCGGGGTACGACGTCGATACGGAGGGCGAGGGCGACATCCTGCGGGTGACCAGGAAGCCACAGATGGGTCATCGGACGGTATCGATGGACGACGACAAGAACGTGCCGATCCAGTTTCGATCGGTGACGGACGAGACCATGGACTCGTACCCCCTGTCGTACACGGTGGAGCAGTATGGGTATCACCCGAACCGGGTGGCGCTGACGTTTGACGATGGGCCGGACCCGGAGTGGACGCCGAAGATCCTGGATATTTTGAAGCGGTACAACGTCCGCGGAACGTTTTTGATGATTGGGGAGGAGGCGCAGAACAACGTCCGGATCATGCAGCGGGCGTACCGGGAAGGTCACGAGATCGGCAATCACACGTTTACGCATCCGGATATCAGCGAGATTTCGACGAACGCGCTGGATCTGCAGCTGAACGCGACGGAGCGTCTGTTTGGGTCGAAGCTGGGGGTGCAGCCGCTGTACTTCCGACCGCCGTACTCGATCGATCAGGAGCCGGATACGAACGACCAGGCGGCGCCGGTCGAACGGATCCAGGGGCTGGGGTACGTGATTGTCGGCAACAAGATCGACACGAACGACTGGGATGAGCATCCGCGCAAGAGTCCGCGGGAGATCACGGACAGCGTCTTTCAGCAGATTGAGGACATGAAGACCCGGCCGTGGACGCGGGGCTCGATCATTCTGCTGCATGATGGCGGCGGCGACCGGTCGCCGACGGTGGCGGCCCTGCCGATGCTGATCGAGAGCCTGCGCGCGCGCGGGTTTGAGATTGTCCCGGTGTCGGAGCTGCTGGGCAAGACGCGGGCGCAGGTGATGCCGGCGCTGACGCCGAAGCAGCGGTGGCTGGCGCGGGCGGACTGGGTGGCGTTCTTTCTGTTCGCGTTCTTCAACAAGTTTGTTGTGGGCGTGTTCTTTGTCGGGGATGTGCTGATGAGCGGGCGGCTGATCATTATTGGGCTGTTTGCAACCATCGACCGGTTCCGCAGGCGGCAGAACTTTGCTACGCCGGAGTACCAGCCGCGGGTAGCGGTGCTGATTCCGGCGTACAACGAGGAGACGGTGATCGCGCGGACGATCCGGTCGGTGATGATGTCGAACTATAAGAACATCCGCATCCTGGTGATCGACGATGGATCGAATGACAGGACCTTCGATGTGGTGCAGGAGACGTACGCGAAGGATATCGAGTCTGGCCGGGTGACGCTGCTGACGAAGCCGAACGGAGGAAAGGCGGAGGCGCTGAACTTCGCGCTTGAGCAGACGGAGGAGGAGATCTACGTCGGGATCGACGCGGACGGGGTGATTGCGCATGACGCGATTGGCCGGCTGGTGTGCCACTTCGCGAACCCGAAGATCGGGGCCGTCGCCGGCAACGCGAAGGTCGGCAACCGGGTGAACCTGTGGACGCGGTGGCAGGCGCTCGAATACATCACGAGCCAGAATTTTGAACGGCGGGCGCTGGATCTGTTCGATGTGGTGATGGTGGTTCCGGGGGCGATCGGCGCGTGGAGGACGGCGGCGGTGAAGGCGGGCGGGGGGTATCACTCGAACACGGTGGCGGAGGATGCGGACCTGACGATGAACCTGCTGGAGCAGGGGTACTCGGTGATCTACGAGGACCGGGCGCTGGCGTTCACGGAGGCTCCGGTGAATGCGGACGGGCTGATGCGGCAGAGGTTCCGGTGGTCGTTCGGGATCCTGCAAGCGGTGTTCAAGCATAAGGGAGCGATTGCGAAGCACCGGGCGATGGGTCTGTTTGCGCTGCCGAACATCCTGATCTTCCAGATTCTGCTGCCGCTGGTGTCGCCGCTGATCGACCTGATGTTTGTCGCGGGGGTGATCCACTATTTTGTCGATCGATATTTTCACCCAGAGGCGGCCTCGACGGCGAGCTTCTACAAGCTGCTGACGTTCTTCTTTGCTTTCCTGGCGATCGACTTTGTGGCTTCGGCGCTGGCGTTTGCGCTGGAACGGAAGCATCCGGCGAGCAAGGGGGACGGATGGCTGCTGTTCCACATCTGGATTCAGCGGTTTACGTACCGGCAGGTTTTTTCGGTGGTGCTGTTCAAGACGCTGAAGCGGGCGATCGACGGAAAGCCGTTCAACTGGGACAAGCTGGACCGGACGGCGCGGATGTCGAAGGCTACCGAGGAGCTGACCCAGGCTTAGGGCCTGCGCAGGCTGCTAGAGGGCTACTTCTCTTCTCCGCTCGTGACCGCAGGCGAGCGGACTAGAATAAGGGTCTATGGTGACGACACTCTCTCCTGCCACAAACACGCCGATCTCGTCTCTCAAGACCTTCGTCAATGAGCCTTTTATCGACTTCACCCAGGGTGAGAACAGGCGGTCGATGGAGGCTGCGCTGCGCCAGGTGACGAGCGAGCTGGGGCAGGAGTACGACATGGTCGCCGGCGGAAAGAGATGGAGGACGACGGACAAGATTGTCTCGACGAATCCGGCGCGGCCGGCGCAGGTGATCGGTGTGCATCAGGCGGCGGGCGCGGAGCATGCGGACGGAGCGATGCGGGCGGCGACCGAGGCGTTTGCGAGCTGGAGCCGGCGTCCCATGGGAGAGCGGGTTGAGTTTCTGCTGCGAGCGGCGGCGCTGATCCGAGAGCGCAAGTTTGAATATTGCGCGTGGCTGACGTTGGAGGTGGGCAAGAACTGGGCGGAGGCGGACGCGGATGTGGCGGAGACCATCGACTTCCTCGAGTTCTACGCGCGGGAGGCGATGCGGCTGGCCGGGGCGACGACGCCGATCCAGTTTCCGGGCGAACGGAACCAGCTGCGCTACCTCGCGCTGGGCGCGGGTGCGGTGATCTCACCATGGAACTTTCCTTTTGCGATTATGGCGGGCATGACAGCGGCGGCGATCGTGTGCGGGAATACAGTGGTGCTGAAGCCTTCGGTGGACGCGCCGACGATTGCGGCGCGGTTCTTTGCGCTGCTCGAGGAGATTGGGCTGCCGGATGGGGTGGTGAACCTGTGCCAGGGCGCGGGACCGGGGTTTGGGAGCGCGATTGTGGAGCATCCGAGTACACGGTTTGTGGCGTTTACGGGGTCGAAGGCGGTGGGGCTCGAGATCCATGAGCGCGCGGCGAAGACGCAGCCGGGACAGATCTTCATCCGGCGGACGGTTCTGGAGATGGGGGGCAAGGACGCGATCATCGTCGATGGCGACTGCGATCTGGATGCGGCGGTCGAGGGCGTGGCGGCGAGCGCGTTCGGCTTCAATGGGCAGAAGTGCTCGGCGTGTTCGCGGGCGATTGTGGATGAGAGCGTGTATGACGTGTTCTGCGACCGGCTGCGGGAGCGGGTGGAGACGATCAAGGTGGGCGATCCGGCGGAGAACTTTGCCGCGGGCCCGGTGATCAGCGAGAACTCGTACCGCAAGGTGCTGAAGTACATCGAGCTGGGCAAGGCGGAGGGACGCCTGCTGACCGGAGGCGAGGCGGTTGAGATGCGCGGGGGCGGCTACTATATTGCTCCTACGGTGTTCGTGGATGTGGCTCCGATGGCGCGGATCGCGCAGGAAGAGATCTTTGGGCCGGTGCTGGCGGTGATCCGGTCGACAAGCTTTGGAGAGGCGCTCGAGATCGCCAACAACACGGAGTATGGGCTGACGGGAGCGTTGTACTCGAGTGGGCGGGAGAAGCTGGAGCGGGCGCGGGAGGAGTTCCACGTCGGCAACCTGTACTTCAACCGCAAGTGCACGGGCGCGATGGTGGGGGCGCATCCATTTGGCGGATTCAATATGAGCGGAACGGATTCGAAGGCGGGCGGACCGGATTACCTCCTGCTGTTTACGCAGGCGAAGAGTATCGCCGAGAAGGTTGGATTCGCCGGTGCGGCGGCGGAGGAGCAGGAGAGCCGGATGGGGCTGTAGGCTGGGCGATTCGATCTGCACGAAGTCGCGCGCGTTACGAGATGTGACTATTCTCGAAGGATGGGGATTGTTCGCATCCTGCGGAAGCATTCGCGGCGACGCCGTTTGAGAGCAGTGTGGACCTCGTCTGTCGCCCAGGACGAGCTTCACCGGCTGACCGAAGGCTTTTGCGGCGCGGTCAGCTTGAGCGGCCGCACCCGGAGGTTGACGCAGCTATTCGGCTCGATCTGGTCGGTCGCGAGCGATCGCGGATCGGTGGTGAGGCTGCTGAGGTGGATCCGGCTGCTGGAGCAAGATCGAGGTTTGCGGGATTGCTTTCAGCGTACCTGGGACGAGATGCTCGGCGAGCTGGATTCGGTTTCGCTGTTCGCCGAGGCGGGGCTGCCCGGGCACCATGCGCTGCCGGCGGAGATCATGCGGCGAGTCTTCGAGCGGATGTTGCCGTCCGCGCGCGAGGAGTCCGATACAGGGCGGCTGTTTGCGGAGCTGTTCTCGTCTTCGACGGCAGTGGAGCGGTTCACCGGGCAGCAGCGGTTTGTGTTTGAGCGGCTTGTGAGGGTCCTCTGGCCGCCGCATGAGACCGCGTCAGAGGTGCGCCTGCGGGGCGATCTCCGGCAGGCGATGTGCTTACTTGCGGCGCGGGTGGCTGGCCGGGGCGCGACGGCCGCGATACGGCAACGTGGAAGTACACGCCGGGTGGAAGACTCACCGTTCTATCAGTTGGTCTTCGCCACGGAGATGCTGGTTCGGGCGGAGACGCCGCTCAGCCGAGGAACGCAGATCGTGAGGTGGCGGGAGGCGGTGCGGCGGTGCGGCGAGGAGCTGGATCAGATCCACCTGCATATGGAACAGGCCGGCGTCAGCTCCGCGCTGGTCTACGATCTGCGGAGCATTGAAGCAGCGCTAGAGCGCATGCAGCTTCTAGCCACGGTTTTCATGCAGGAGACGACGGCGGTTGGAGACCTGCCGCATGGGACGCGGAATCATGGCCCGGCGCGCGAACTGGTGAATACACTGGTACGCGGACGGCGCGACGATGTGCGGCTGCGGTTCCTGTTCCGGCAGAACCTGAACCTGCTGGCGCGAAAGACGGTCGAGCGAACCGGGCACGGCGGGGAGCACTACATCGCGCACACGCGCAGGGACTACTGGCTGATGTGGCGCGCCGCGGCGGGCGGGGGACTGCTGACCGTGTTTACCGCAGCGATCAAGATGCAGTTGGTGGAGAGCCACCTGCCCCTGGCGATCGAGGGTTTCCTGATCGGGACCGACTACGCGGTGAGCTTTGTGCTGCTGCAGGTCTTCGGTTTCGCGCTGGCGACCAAGCAGCCTTCGATGACGGCTGCGACCCTTGCCGGGATTGTGCGGGAGAACCGCGGCGTGGCGCGATGGAGCAAGATTTCGGAGTTCGCGGCTGACATATCGCGGACGCAGCTGGCGGCGGCGTTCTCGAATGTGATTGCGGTATGTGCGGGAGCCGTGGTGTTTGAAAGATTGTGGGCGCACATGTTCAAGACCCACTACCTCCCGATCGAGAGCGCGCAGCACGTGTACCAGACACTGCATCCGTTTACTTCGGGAACGGCGGTGTTCGCGGCCTTTACCGGCCTGCTGCTGTGGTTGGCGGCGGTGATCGGCGGATGGTTCGAAAACTTTGCCGTGTATCACCGCATTCCGGAGGCTATCGCGCAGCATCCGCTGGGAGCGCGGGTGGGCACGCGGAGGATGCGCCGCGCGGCCGACTGGCTGGAGCGCAATGCCGCGAGCTGGAGCACAAGTATCGTGCTGGGTTATTTGCTAGGATTTGCCCCGGTGTTGGCGCGGTTCTTTGGTGTTCCGCTGGATGTTCGGCATGTGACCCTGAGCACAGGGACGCTGGCGCTGGCGGCGGCGCGCTTTGGCACGAGCTCGTTCGGCCATGGCTGGCTGTACTACGCGATGGCCGGCATTGCGATCACGTTTGTGCTGAACCTGGGGGTAAGTTTTTCGATCGCATCGATTGTAGCTTTGCGAGCCTACGATGTGCCGCGGCATGAGCAGATCCAGATTCTGAGGTTTCTCGGAAGGGAGTTTCTCGAATCGCCGATCTCGTTTCTCTTCCCCCGAGAGAGAACCATTTTGTCTATCACGCCGGAGGTGGATGTTCCGGAAGACGGGACCGTATCTGCACCGGCCGAGCAGGAGCGTGCAAGCTGATGAGTGGAATGAGGCTTCCAATCACGCCGGTTGCTTACGTTCCGCTTTCTGTGGGTTCAAGCTGAGGTGGTGCGGGGCTAGGCCTTTTCGCTTCTTGCCGGACGGTTCTCCGCCTGGCTGGCCTCATGGCCTGCTTCGTCGCTGCCATGCTTAAGCCGAAGGCCTTTAACGGAGGGGGTTGAGCGGCAACGCAGAGCTTTGAAGATGGCCCGGATTACCCCTGATTGAAGATCCTCTGTGGATGTTTCCTGCGTCGTCATTTTGGAACTCATCGCATACCCTCCGATGGCTGCTCTGGCGGATTGTTTGCTGAATGCCCTCGTTCACGCTCTAGATGATTGGTGTACGCAGAATAAGACCTGGCTGGATTGCACTTCTTATGAATTATTAAGACTTGGGAGCGGGTCAGTGCACAAGCTTCACGACGTGCCTGGCACCGACCGTATCCGGTGGATGGAGGAGAGATGTTTGTCAGGCGGTTTGGGTGGAACGAGCGAGCTCGTACTCCTCGTGAACGAGCTGGGGGCCGTATTTGCGCTCGAGACGGCGCACGGTGAAGTGGCCCTCGGCCAAGCGCTGGAAGTGATCGGTGAAGAGGACATTGAGAGCGAGACCGCCGGCTGCTCCGGCGACGGGGATGAGCTGGGCGGCGGCCTTTTCGCTGACTTCGAGACCGAAGCGGGCCGCGATTTTGCTGAGAAAGGAGACGAGCGCGGGTGCGCCTTCCCGGGTGAGCCCCTTTCGGGCGAGGTAGATGGCGGCGTCTCGCGTGACCTGAGCCAAGCCGGCGCGGGTGGCGTAATAGGCGCTCTCGAGAGCTTCTCCACGGACGCCTTCCGGGCCCAGCGCGAGGACCTCGAGGCAGGCGAGCGCGCCCTCGGGGGAGGAGAGGTCTTCGCCCTGGCTGCGGGCGATCTCAGCGATGGAATGCAGCATGAGGGTGGTGGTGACGGGCAGCTCGACGGCAAGGCCAGGCAGACCGAAGAAGCCGCCTACAGCACCGGTTACCGCGGTAGCCACGGTGTGGGTGCGTTTGCTGCGGAGGGAGGCGGAGCTGGGCTGGCCGAGGTTGACGGCGACTCGCAGACACTGTTGGAGCGCCTTGTTGACGGCGCGGCCGATCGACGCCTGGGCACGGCCGGGAAGCAGGCGTAGAAGCGCATCAACGGGCATGCCAGCTTTGGCTGCGACGGTCATGGCGAAGCTGCGCGCTTCGAGCTTCGTGACGGCGACCTGGAGATCGGCGAAGTCGTGAGGAGAGAGATTGCTCATGGAAGAAGGGTACCTCAGCGCCCGCTTCGCCGTTCTGTCTTCTGAGCACCCAAGGCTGCGCTTGCGAGCTTCGGGTACTGGTTGGAGATCGGGGAGAAAACTGGCAGCGGGTCGAATGTTGTTCGGATGTTTCCCCGGATCGCCTATGCTTTGGCTATGCCGACGATGAGCCGATGTTTCTCCGCCCTGATTTGCCTGCGTGGTCTGGCGCTGGCATTTGTGCTTGGATCCGTGGCCTCGGCCACCTGCCTGGATGCCGGGGCACAGGGGACAAGCGGGGGCAACGTAAAAGGCCGCAGCGCTGTGCCGAAGAGCTTCGATGGAGCGGCCGACGCGGCTTTGCTGGCGATGCGCAGACGGGCCGGAGAGCTCAAAGTAAGTGGTGTGGCCGTGGTGGCGTACTTTGAAGGAGAGAGCATTCAGTCCTGGAGCTCAAAGATGGAGGTGGTTGGGCGGCTGAAGGATGAGCCTTCGGGGACTGAGAAGGGATCGAATCTGCTTGCGATCGCGTACGCCAAGGCCTCGGAGATGGCGGACACGCTGAAGGACAGCGGCAGCCACATACGGCCGCCGATGACTGGAGAGGTGGGCTGGAGCGGCGGCGTCATCCTGCGGGGGAAGACAGGTTACGTGATCGCAGCTTTCAGTGGCGGTAAGTCCGAGGATGACGTAGAGGTTTCGCGCGCGGGCGTGAAGGAGCTGGTGACCGGCCTGTAGCACGGGGAGGCGGCGGCCGCTGGAAGGCAGGACTGCTCAAACTCTTCGTCCAGAAACGGGTAGCGCAGCGCGATGGCGAAGAGCAGGATAAGAACGCTGCAGCGGATGGGACCGCCTACGGTCTCGCCACCTACGATGAACTCCGTGAGGGGAGCGAACAACACCCCAAAGCAAAGGAGCGCCGAGAGCAAGGCCGGAGAGGCCGGGCGAGATCCGGGTTGAGCGTACCGACCGACGGCGTGGAGGATCAGGAGCGCCCAGGGGGCGTAGAGATGGATGAGGGTGTAGTCGAACGAGGTTGGCGGGAGCAGGATGGAGGCGATGCAGAGGCAGAGGACCTGGTTGATGACGGGCAGCTTGCGTATGCGGACGAAGTAGACGGTCACTCCCCAGACCGCGGCCAGAAGGAGATAAAGGGAGAGGAGATGCGCCACCTGCGAGGGCGGAGGAAGGGTGGGCCATAGCTGTTTAAGCAGACCGAAGATGGAATGATCGAAGCCCCGCTCGGGACGCAGATGAAGCATGTAGAGCGACCGGAACTCTCCGATGCCGGCTTCAATCTGATGCCAGCTGACGCGGATATCCGGATAGACCACCCAGAGAGAGACCAGCGTCAATGCGACCGCAAACGCAAGGGAGACGACGATAACGCGGAACTGCTTGCGAGCCAGCAGAAGGCCGAGATAGACGAACGGAAAGAGCTTCATCGCGCCCGCTGCAGCGAAACAGATTCCCGCTAGGTAGGGGTGCTTATGGAAAAAGGCCCAGAGGCCGAGCGAAAGGATTACCCAGACAGCGAACTCCATATTGGCCTGGTGGAAGACGAACCAGATGGGATAGGAGAGGAGGAGAGCCGAGGCTACGAAGGCGGCCGCGATGGCCCAAGGGAGACCGCGTGCATGGAGCGCTCGCAGCAGGAGAATGGCGGCCAGGGCAAAGCCGCCGAGCATGGCCGCAAGGAAGTAGCGGAGGGAATGTTGGGGGCTCCCGAAGAAGAATAAGGCATATGGCAGGGCCACAGGCGCGGGATACATGAACGGATTAGAGGGCGACGTAGTGAAGAAGCTGAGGGTGTGCAGTTTGAGGAACTTGGGCGTGAAGTAGACGAAGTCCGGATAGAACTCGTTGAGCAATGGATAGGCATAGCGGCCGTTGAGATGCAGGACGGAGGCTGCGAACCACTCTGCCGCGCCGCACAGCAGCGTCAGCGAGGCGAGCACCTGGACGAAGAGCCTGAGCACCGGTGGAAGCGGGATTGAATTGACCGGCGATGCCCTTCTCAACGGGCGCCCCTGACGGCAGAGTTTGATACGTTGGCGGGGCCATGCAGCTCCCGCTCGATGATGGTGTGGGACCTGTTTTTCATCTGGAGGTACATGCGACCGAGGTATTCGCCGATGATGCCGAGCAGAAGCGCGTTGATGCCTAGCGAGCCGAGGATGAGAACGGTGGTGGTGGTGAAGCCGGCGGGAGCGCGAAAGCCGACGGTGTAGTACGCCACGATGTAGCCGAGGCTGGCGAGGACGGTGAGCATGGCGATCGAGATACCGACGTAGGTGGCCATGCGCAAGGGGACGACGGACTGGTTGACGATGCCATCCAGCGCGAGCTTGATGTTATCGAAGAAGGAGAACTTCGAGGAGCCGGTGGTGCGAGCGCGGCGGGCGTAGTCGATGCCGGTTTGACGGTAGCCGAGGGTGGCGATGGTTCCGCGCAGGTACGGGCTGGGCTCGTTGATGCGCCTCAGCTCCTCGATGACGCGGCGGCTGATGAGGCGGAAGTCGCCGGCATCGCGGGGGATGGGGTCCTCCGAAAGAAAATCCACCAGCCAGTAGAAGAGCTTGCGGGCGTAGGACCAGCGCCGGCCCTCGAGACGGGTCTTGCGAATGCCGTATACAACGTCAGAGCCGTCGCGCCAGACGTCGAGAAAGACGGGTATGAGTTCGGGAGGGTCCTGGAGATCGCAGTCGAGCTGGATGGCCGCGTCGCCTTCGCTTTTGAGGTAGGCGGTGAGGATGGATCTCTGGTAGCCGAAGTTCCGGGAGAAGCGAAAGGCGCGAACGCGGGGATCTTGCCGGGAGAGCTCGGCGAGCAGCCGGGGTGTGCTGTCGCTGCTGTGGTTGTCGGTGAAGACGAATTCGAAGTCGTATTCAGCGCTGAGGGGATCGATCACCTGGCAGACTGCCGGGTAGAAGATCGGTATGGTCTCTTCCTCGTTGTAGACCGGGACGACGATGGAGATGAGTGGCTTGCCCGTAGTCATGTGAAACTTAGCCTCCGGTCGAGAGCAGGGTTTGCTGCTGCAGGAAGTAGCTGCGAAGCTGTGGAGCGCAATCGGCGATGCTCTCTTGCACGGACCGCAGGCGCAGTGTAGGCCGCGACCCCGCCAGTTTATGGGTGAGGAGGCCCGCCGAGAGGGGGCGAGCCGCACGCTGTCCCAGCTCTGACGTAGGGATCGCCTGCAGCAGCCGCGTATCCAGGCCGAGATGTCGGGTTACCGCCTGCGCGAACCGGAGACGGGAGAGGAGCTCCGGGCCACAGACGTGGAAGATCCCATGAGCGCCTGTCGAGACCAGCGCGACAGCAGTGCGCACCAGATCCTGGTTGTAGGTGGGCGTGGAGATCTGATCTTCCGGGACCTTGATCACGCGTTCCGCTGCGATGGCGGACATGAGGCTATAGAGATAATTTTTCTGCCGGTCGTCAGGACCGTAGACGACCGTGGTGCGGAGAATGAGGGCGTCCGGATTAGCATCGAGGACGCCCTTCTCGCCGGCGAGTTTGCTGTGGCCATAAACGTTAATCGGGTTTGGCTGGTCGTCTTCGCTGTATGGCCCGGAGCGTCCGTCGAAGATGTACTCGGTAGAGAAGTAAACGAAGGGGATGCCACGCGTGCGGGCGTAGGAAGCCAGGACGGAGGGACCACGGGCGTTGGTTCTGTGCGCGAGCTCTGCCTGATCCTCACAGGCTTCGACGTTTGTCATTCCGGCGATGCAGTAGATGGCTTCGAGGGGATGCGCGTCCAGAAGGGCCGCGGCTTGAGACTGCGCGTCCAAAAGAGCAAGATCGAGCGGGAGCCAGCCTGCCGCGGGAGGGTATCTGGCCGTGGGAAGGGCGCGTTCCCGCCCCAGGAGATGGAGCATCTGCGTGCCGACCTGGCCCGTAGCGCCGACCAGGAGCGATCGCGGCGAGGTCAAGAAGGATGGCTCCCCGAGCGCGCCGGCCTGGCAGGGGCTGCGTAGCGGAAAGGGCTTTCGAACTGATCCAGGGCGGGAAAGCTGCTGTCTCTCTCGGAGAGGATGGGGTCATTGACCGGCCATGGAGCGCCAAAGGAGTTCCAAAGGATTCCCTGGTCATGGGCCGAGCTATGCTCCGTGGTCACGTGGTAGACGACGACGGAAGGGGCCTCGCGGACGTAGAAGCCGTGAGCGATGCCGCGGGGGAGATAGATGGCGTTATGGAATCGTTCGGAGAGCTCGTAGACCTCGTGCTGGCCGTAGGATGGGGATCCGACGCGGAGGTCGAGAGCCATGTCGCAGATAGATCCGGAGGTGCAGTAGATGAGCTTGGCGTGATCGCTGGGGGGGACCTGGAAGTGCATGCCTCGAAGGACGTTTTCATGGGAGGTGGTGTAGAAGACCTCGGCGAAATCGGCGTCAAGTCCGTGTTCCTCGAAAGCCGACCTCTGAATCGCTTTGACAAAGAATCCACGATTATCGTGGAAGGCGGGAAATTGGACCACGTAGCAGCCAGCCAGCTTGGTTGCGGCAAACTGTACGTTGCGGATCGGGGTTGGGTGGGATTGGAGTCTGGGGTTCGGGCTCAAGGGAATGGTCTCTGGTCCTCGATGAGGAGAGCTTCGATCTTCTACTGAGGTCAAGAGCTCTAGTATACGTTTGGCGCTCCGGCTCGCTTGCTGGGCAGTGCCGCGGAGCAAGGTCGGCGAGCGATGACGGGGCTAGGTCTGCACGCTTTGGACGATACCCTTGGCGCGAAGACCGGCTTCCGCTTTGCTGAAATAATCATCGACTGGGCCCTGGGTCCTGATCCAGTCGATGTAGCGGCCGATTCCCTGCTCGATGGTGACCGAGGGCTCGTACCCGATGGTGCGGATGCGACTGATATCGGAGATGAGGGAGCGGATCTCACCGGGGCGGAACTCGCCACGGGCGAGGGGGGCGATGTCGATTCCGAGTTTGCCGGCGATGGTATTCGCGAGGTCGCGGACACTTGTGGCTCGACCGCTGCCGACGTTTACGGGGAGGCCGTCGAGCTTGTCCGAGGTGGCTACAAGCAGATTGGCTCGGGCTATGTCTTCGACGAAGCACAGATCGCGAGTCTGGCCGCCGTCTTCATACATGACAGGCTGCTGATGATTGAGCAGGCGCGTGCAGAAGATGGCGATGACCCCGGTGTACGGGTTGAAGAGCGACTGGCGCGGACCGTAGGTGCAGGAGTAGCGGAGTGCGACGGTGGGGGTGCCGGTCTGCTTGCCCCAGAGCAGGACGAGCCGCTCCTGATCGACCTTGGTGAGGGCGTAGACGGTCTCTCCTCCGCCCGGGGTGGACTCAGGGGTGGGGATGGAGGATGTGGGCTTGCCGCACAGGGGGCAGTGGACGGCGAAGTCGCCGGCGCGCAGTTGCTCTGCCGGGCGGAGCAGAGGGACGACGGCGCCGTGCTCCCGACAGTGTGCCGCGCCCTCGCTGTAGACGGCCTGCGATGAGGCGACGACCACCTTTTTCACCGGGAGCTGGTGATCGCGGATGATTTCGAGCATCTGCGCGGTGCCGAAGCTGTTGACCAGGACATACTTGGCCATCTCGGGCATGTACCCGCCGTAGGCTGCTTCGTGGAAGACCACGTCGATGTCCTCGAGAGCCGAGTGCATCGTCTCGTAATCCTGCACAAACCCCTGGCGGAACTCGGCTTTGGCATTGACCCACTCGGGCTTGCCATTCCTGTGAGTCTGCGGCTCCAGATTGTCGAGAATGCGGACCGTCCAGCCTTCGCGGAGGAGGAGGTCAACGATGTGAGACCCGATGAGGCCGGCGCCTCCGGTGACGAGGGCGCGCTTCTGGTGGGGCATTCTGTCTCCTGTACAGGGACGATGTTAGCGGATGCCGGGCTGCGATGGGGCCCTGATCGTTCTGCTGTCACCGGAAGCGCAAACGTGGATGCACACGGCGTTCGCGTGCCGTCGAGGATCAACGGCGGACGGCTCGCTTCACCAGGGCGTACTGCTGCAGGATGAAAGCGTCGGTCATACCGGCGATATAGTCGGCGACGACGCGCGCGAGACCTTCGGAAGCGATCTCATCGATGTAGCCCTGCGGCAGCTCTCCAGGAAGATCTATCCAGAAGTCGAAGAGCGCTTTGACGACCTCCTCCGCCTTGTCATGCTCGATGGTGAGCTCTGGACAGCTGTAAAGGGTGTCGTGAAGATAATGCTTCTCCCCAAGCCGCTCCCCTTCCGCCTTGGGGGAAAAGAGGGCCAGCCGGGAGGGGTGGCGGCGAATGTCGTTCAGTGTTTTGGCGCCGATAGATCGCGCGTTGGCAAGCGTGGTGTGGACGAGGTCATCGGTGAGAATGTTCTGCATGAGCTGAAGGGCTTCGTTGAAGAGGTACTTCGGTTCCACACCTGGATGCTGCAGATGGACGGCCGTGTAGGAGTCCGCGAGGATGGAGACATGGTCGCGGATGTGGCCGATATCGAGCAAGCCGGACTCGACTCCATCATCCAGGTCAGCGGTGAGGTAGGCGATTTCGTCGGCCAGGTCGATGATCTGGGCTTCCAGGGGCGGCCGCTGATCGAGAAGATACGAAGCGAGCTCCGGGTGTAGACCGGCGTTGTAATCGCGCGAGTGCTTGATGATGCCTTCGCGGACGCCCAGGGTTAGATTCAGGCCGCGGTGTGCGGCGTAGCGCTGCTCGAAGTGCTCGCAGATGCGGAGAGCGTGGAGATTGTGATCGAAGCGTAGACCGTGGCGCTGGAGGCAGTCGTCGAGGGCGCGCTCCCCTGCGTGGCCGAAGGGAGGGTGGCCGATGTCGTGCACCAGAGCAAGGGCTTCTGCAAGATCCTCGTTGAGCCCAAGCCGCGCGGCGACATTGCGGGCGATCTGCGCGACCTCCATGGTGTGGGTGAGACGGGAGCGGAAATGGTCCGAGGAGCGGCTGGTGAAGACCTGGGTTTTACCCGCGAGGCGGCGAAAGGCGCGCGACTGCACAATGCGTTCGCGATCCCGTTGAAAGGCCGTCCGCGCGGGGCGAGGCGGCGCGGGGTAGACGCGGGTTAGAAGGGCATCACCCGTGCTGGCAATGACCGCGCAGGTCCGGAGATCGAGAGGCATGCAGTTTGAGTGTAGCGAAGAGGCGAGTTTGAGCAGCGTTCCCGAAGACGGTGAGCTGATCTACTTGGCTGCTTTTGCGGGGCCCGGAGCGGTCTTTGCGAGCTTGACCCGGGCGTTCTGCAATTTGTGCTGCACCTTGGCGACGTCCTCGGGATCGGCATCCGCGGGAAGGGAGTGCGAGTACTCGGTCATGGAGCGCTCCCACTGCTCGACGGCGAGCTTGAGCTTTCCAGTTTTTTCATAGACCTCACCGAGATGGTCATGGACGGTGGGATCGGAGCTCGAGCGCTCGATTGCCTGGCGCAGGTACTGTTCGGCCTGCGGGTACTGGCCCGATTTGTAATAAGCCCAACCGAGCGAATCGAGGAACGCATAGTTCTGAGGATCGAGATCGACGGCCTTCCGGATCAGGCTGGTCGCTTCCGGAAGGTGAACGCCGCGATCCGCGAGCATGTAACCGAGATAGTTCAGGACGGTAGGGTTCTGCGGATCGGTCGCCAGGACCTTACGGAAGCTGGCCTCGGCCTGGTCGTAGATCTTCTGCCGGTCGTACATGGTGCCGCGGACAAAGTCGATATTGAGACGCTCTTCCGGCTTGGTGGCGAGCGCCTCTGCCTTATCGAGGTTTCCAGCCGCATCCGCGAACCGTTTGAGGCGGATGTCGATTTGCGCGAGCGCGAGGTAGGTGTCGCGATCGTCAGCACTTTTGGTCAACTGGGCGTTAGCGAGAGCTATGCCCTCATCCACTTTGCCGACATCGGCGAGTTGTCCGGCGTACATCAGCTGAACGCCGCGATCTTTCGGGAGCGCCTTTGCCGCATCGGCGGCTACGACGGTGGCCTCCTTCTGCTGATGGGCCTCGCGGAGAGCGTCAATCTCTCCCTGGTAGCCACGCAGAGCGAAGTCCCCGCCAAGCTCCGTCATCTGCTTGTAGTAGGTGACAGCCTCCGTAGTCTTGTTCTGCTCGCGATTGATGGCGCCGAGTCTATCGAGAAAGAGGTAGCGGTTCGATTTTTCAGGATCGGTGTACTTGCCATCCGGGTGATTGGAGGAGGCAAGAAGCTGTTTGAGCACGGTGAGGGCGTCGTTATAGCGGCCGAGCGAATCGTAGATGAGCGCTTCGTTGTAGCTGAGCTCTGTGGAGTCCTGAACGAGGGCCTTGGCTTTATTGAGAGTATCGAGCGCCTGTTGATAGTGGCCTTGCCGCCGCTCAATCTCCGAGAGGCGTATCTGCGACTGCGCATCCTGCGGTTCGGCGGCGACGATCTGCTCAAATATTTTGTGAGCTTCGTCGATCTGTCCGTCAGCGAGCAGGGCGTTCGCCAGGCCGCGTTGTGTGTCTATGGTGTTTTCGGGTTGAAGATCAAGGGCGGCACGATAGACCTTAATTGCATCCCTTGGGCGTTTGAGCTGATCGTAACTGGCGCCAAGGGCGAAATCGGTGCGGGCCGTGCGATCGTCTTCTGGGACCGCGGCCAGGGTCTCCGCGGCCCGGCGGTAGTCGCCCCGTTCGCTATAGAGGCGAGCCATGTTGAGGACGACCTCTTCCGATCCGGAATCGATCTTTTGTGCCGCCTTGAACTGCGCCTCAGCCTTTACGGAGTCGTGATTGAGACCGTAGAGCTGGCCGAGCAGAAGGTGAGTTTCGACGTCGTTTGGCTTTAACTGCGCGAGCTTTTCATACTCCCCGATCGCGAGTTGAAGCATATCCCCGGACTGCTGAGTCTGCATGTCGCCGAGAGAGCGGAGGTACACTTTGCCGAGCAGCGTATGAGCCTGGACGTCGGTCGGGTTCTTGTTGACCTGATCCTGAGCTGCGGTGACGGCCTCCCGAATGCGGCCGAGCTTGAAGTACAGGTCGGCAAGGCCGTTTTGGAGTAGTGCTGATTTCGAATCGGCATTGAGGGCTAGCTTGTACTGCTCGATGGCCTGGCTGGCGTAGTCGGACCGGCCGGCACTGGTCGCCATATCTTCATAGAGGTGGGCGAGGCCATAATGGTAATACGCGGCGGCGCGATTAGGTTGGGCCGCAGCAGCAACGACCGGTGAACTCTTCCCGTTCGCCTGGGCAAAGGCATGAACGCAGAGCAAGAGGGCCGCCGAGGTGAGCAGGCGGGGAAGGCTGACGTGGCAGGCGCGAGAGAACAGGGTCATGTCATTCCTAGTAGAAAGGCAGAGATGCAGCAATGTCTGTGGTTTAGACGGCTGCGCCTTGAGCTTGGATGCAGGCTTAGCGTCTCCGAACGGACGGCTTGGCCGAGATTATAACGTGGGGAGATGTCACCAATGAATCTGTATCGCGCCATCTCGGAGAAGACTGGAGCGGTTATGAGCGATTGGACGGACGGAGATTCAGTGGACCATGGCCTGCTCCGAGCGGGGTTGCGGAGAGCATCGCTTGAACAACGTAGCTCTTGGCCGCTTGGGCTGCCTGAAGCGGCTGGTCCCCTAAGACCAGCCGGCTGAGGAGGGCAGAGGAAAAAGCACACCCGGTGCCGTGGGTTGAGGCGGTTTGGATACGCTTGCCAGGGAGGATCTGAGACGCCGAACCGGGTTCAAAGAGAACGTCATTGGGAGGGTCTAAGTGGCCACCTGTCACTACTACGGTAAGTTTTGGAGCGAGCTCCTGGAGTTGTGCGCCGGCGGTGTCGAGGCTGGTGTCGCGGTCGAACTGCGGTCCCAGCAGGGGGCCGAGTTCGTCCACGTTGGGGGTGATCCAGTCTACTTGGGGAAGCAACTCATAGCGCATGGTGCGGATCGCGTTTGGTTCCAGTAAGTCCTTTCGTGAGCTGGATTTGAGGACAGGGTCTAACACGACGAGCACGGGTGTTTGCTGGCGGATGCGGGTGAGAAAGGCGACGACGGCGGAGACGATATCGGCGGTGGCGAGCATGCCGATTTTGATCCCGACTGGAGGGAGATCGCTGTACAGGCAGTCGAGGGTCGAGGTTAGGGTATGTGAGGCAACTGGATGAGTTGCTATGACTCCGAGAGTATTTTGCACTGTCAGCGCGGTGATGCAGGAGGTGCCGAAGAGGCCGTGGGCAGCGAAGACCATCAAATCTGCGGTGACGCCCGCACCGGAGGACGGATCAAAGCCGGCGATGGTAAGAACTGTTTTCATTTCAGACAGTTGGATATAGGTCGTGGATGGGGTGTGCTGAGTATATGCTGCAACTATCTTAGGCAGATGGGTTTAGAGGTTCTGAAACGCTTTTCACCGGAGATCCGGTGCGGCGTTTCACGGGTGGCTGTGGTGATTCAAAGGTCGTGAGTGGTGGCACACCGGTAATGATACTGGGACGGGCTACCATGGCGCTGGTGAGGAGGACGGGCGATGAGGCTGGAGGGGTATGCGAGGGAGAAGTTGATTGTAGCGCTTGATTTTCCTTCCGGGCGCGAGGCTCTGGAGCTGGTCGACCGGCTGGAAGGGTCGTGCCGGTGGTTCAAGGTGGGGATGGAGCTTTTCTACAGTCGCGACCACAGCCGCGAGGGCGGGGCCGAGGGCCGTGGGGTGGTCGAGAGACTGCGCGAATGGGGCTTCGAGGTGTTTCTCGATCTGAAGCTGCATGATATTCCGAACACGGTTGCCGGGGCGGTGCGATCGCTCGAACGGCTGGGGGCTTCCCTGCTGACGGTTCATGCGGGCGGCGGGGCGGCGATGATGGGGGCAGCGCGGGATGCAGTCCGGTCGAGCACGATGCAGCTGCTGGCGGTGACGGTGTTGACGAGTATGGACGCGGAGCAGCTTGCGGCGGTGGGAGTTTCGGACGGCGCATCGACGGATGGGATGAAGAGGCAGGTGCTGCGTCTGGGGCAGCTGGCGTGGGAGGCTGGGATGGACGGGATGGTCTGCTCGGCGGAGGAGCTGAGTGCGATGCGGGCGGCGCTGGGGGAGCGGGCTCTGCTGGTGACGCCGGGCATACGTCCGGTGGGGGCGGATGCTGGAGACCAGCGGCGGGTGGCTGGACCGGGGGACGCGCTGCGCCGGGGGGCTTCGATGCTGGTGGTGGGGCGGCCGATCACGCGGGCGGCTGATCCGGCGGTGGCGGCGCAGGCGATCCTGGCGGAGATGGAGGGGGCTCTGGGGCGGGGCGGGAGCTGAGTTGGACCGGTAAGCAGGTGCAGGTTGTCTTGACTCTTGCTTCCGAGAAGCCGACTTGAACGAAGCCGCTTCGCGGCGGACGCATGCGCGTGCGCTGGGCTGGCGGCGGTGATTTTGATCTAGCGTTTGTCGCAGAGAAGGAGGATTTTCTGTGACCCATTTGCG